>OGJC01000011.1_pt1 | contig 288558 bp, 268 predicted proteins | sample 1571941 | NCBI WGS metagenome assembly OGJC01 (sample SAMEA2582100, study PRJEB24529) | metagenome | biome: Human gut stool | place: China | collected 2011 | reverse complement strand
TCACTTATTTCCTGTGAATAAAGCGCTGTTGTCAAACAAGATAGAAAAAGAAATAGAGTAATTATTTTTTTCATATCTCTTTCCTCCTTAAATTAAATTACTTTCAAGATGTTATATATAAAATTTAATAAAATAATCCCCCCTCTTTTTTATTTTGTTTTGACATACAAAAAATCGAAAAAAATGTATAATTCTTTTGAAAGTATACGAATTTTTTCTCTGAAAATCGTAAAAAAGTAAACGATTTTTATTTATATAATTAAATTATAGCACTAAAAAAGTTGTTTTAAAACAAAAAAATATTTCAAAATCAATAAAAATGATTTTTATTAGAAAAAATATAGAAAAGTATTCAGAATTAAAGGAATAAAATGGAAAATTCTAGAAAAATGATTTTTATAAAAAAATACAAAAAATAAAAAACAACCATACTTGTTAGTACAGTTGTTTAAATGAAGTATAAAAATAAAAAAATATTATATTAAAATAAATTTAGAATACTTTCAATTTCTTCAGCATTTTTAATAGCTTTAGTTACAACAGGATGAAATTTAAAAGTTCCAAATAAAACTTTTTTTAAAGATAATGTATCTAATTCACATTCTTCATTGTTTTTTAAAGTTAATGATATTCCCACTCTAGTTACCATTCCCGGAATGAGAGAATTAATAATAATTTTCTTTTTAGCAATATTATCAGCATTTATTTTCAATGCTTTAAAGTCTAAAAAAGCAGGCTGCAGGAGTACTACAACTTTCTTTTCTTCATCAATAGCTATAGTTGAATAATTACAGTCCCATCTTTTAGTGAAATTATAGCCTTTTTCTTTTGAAAGATTTTCTAAACATTTAGTTCTTTTATTTTTCATCACTATACGAGTATTAAGAAAAACAATAAAAAAGTTTCCTAGAATCATAAATAATATGACAAAAATAATTAAAAAAAAGTTCATATTTTCCCCCCTTGGTGTTTTACGAATTATGTTCAAACAAATGAATTTTTTAACTTAATAAGTATATCATAAATTTAATAAGAAAGCTAATTTTGTTTTTATATAAATTATATAAGTGTTTTGTAAAAAAAATTATATTTCTCCATAAGCGATAAGAGGATCATCAATAGCTATGGCTAAAGATATTGTTTCATAAAGTATAATTCCAGCAAATTCAGCTTTATAAGTTTCAAGAATATTTCCAAAACAATCTTTTATTTCTCCAAGAAAAGCTCCTTTTTTAAAAGTATCTCCTGCTTGGAAAGCTGGATACCAGAATCCATTGTGTTTTGATTCAAGGTATTTAGAATTATTTATTTCTTTTTGAGATGAAACAGATGAATTAGAATTATTTTCTAATATATGAAAATGTTTTAAAAGATTTTTAATATCCTGTTTATAAGCAGTAACTTCTTCTTTACTCCATAATCCTCTTCCTCCCCTTTCTACTAGAAGAGAAGGAACTCCCTGCATAGCTGCTGAGCTATAAACTCCATTGACAGAGGAAGATTTTACTCTGTAAGGAACAGAAAGAGATTTAGCAGCTTCTATTGATATTTCTTTTATATTTTCATCAGCAGAACCAGAAAAATATACAAAAGGCATCACATTTTCTTGAACATCTCCTCCATGAAGATCAAAGAAAAAATCTATATTAGGATAAAGATTTTTTGAAAAACTATATGCTATTTTTTCTGAGAGAGTTCCATCTTTATTTCCCGGAAAAACCCTATTAAGATTTTTGTTATCTTCTGGCATTACAGCAGGAAGCCTTTTAAAAAATCCAGTGTAGTTAACTGGATGTAGTATGATGACTGTTCCTGAAATATTGTTAGGAGATAATTCTTGAGCTATTTCAATAGCAGCTTGTATTCCTACATATTCACAGCTGTGAACTCCAGAAGAAATGACTATTGTTTTTCCTTCTTGCTTTCCACAAATAATAGTGATAGGAATATGATAGTTAGTTTTTTCTATATTCCAATATCCTTTTTCTTTTTTTCCATTTTCACATTTTATATTTCCTAAAATAAAACTCATAACTTTCTCCTTTTAATTAAAATTTAAAAAATGATGTTCATATAAAAATAGACATAGATGTAAAAATATTAAGATAAAACTATATATTTCTGAGATAATAAAAAGTTATCCAATACTTTAACAGGTGAATATAAGACTCAAAGAAATAATAGGCAGACTTGTAAAAATTCTACAGAAAATAATACATTTAAGTTCAACTAGTTAAAGATCTATTCCTAAGAATTTTTTCACTAGTATACCTATTACAAAGGATATAGCAGCTACAGAAAGACTGATTCCAGCCATTTCTAAAAATCTTTTTATGAAGGGCAGATCTTTGGCTACTGAAATATAATAGTTGAAGAAGAGAATGATAAAAATAACAGTAATAAGCATTGTAATTAAAGCACCAAGCCACATATCTTCTGGAAATAGAAGATATGGAAGTACGAGAAGAGCAACAGTAATAAGGTAAGCTACACCTGTATAAATACTTGATTTCATTGCATTCGGATTATTTTCTGCTCTTTCAGCAAGATAGTTTGAGGCAGCCATAGAAAGAGTTGCAGAGATTCCAGTGATTATTCCAGAAAGGGCAACAATTCTTGTATTCATAAGAGCAAATGAAAGACCAGCAATAGTCCCTGTAAGCTCAACAAGAGCATCATTTAATCCAAGTACCATAGCACCAACATATTGAAGTCTTTCTTCATCAAGCATTTCAATAAGTTCATGTTCATGTCTTAATTCATCTTCTGAGGCTTTTTTAGCTTCAGGGACTTCATCTATTATATCTGCATATTTAGAGCTGGCATTAGTTTCACCACTTTGAATGAGCTTTAATACAAAAGTAAATCCCATAATTACAGAGAGAAACTTGTACCAATAAATAAGTTTGAAATTAGGTTTTATATTTTTTTTAGTAAAACTTTTCCACATTTTGGCATGATCTCTTTCATCACTAGCCATTTTTTCTAAAATATTTTTATTTTTAGGATTTTTTTCTTTTTTTGACAGAAAATCGTAAATTAAACTATCTGTTTCTTCATCAGCTTGGCTTTTAAGTAATATATCTAATGCTTTTTGACTCAATATTCTTTCTTCCATTTATATCCACCTCTGTTTGTAAAATTATAATTATTCCTATATTTAGATTATATTACATACTTATATCAAAATACAATTTTTATAAAAAATATTTATTTTTATAAAATGCTTTGATATTGAGGTACTATTGAAGATATTATTGTCTAAAATTAATTTTATTTTTTAGGAAAATAGAGGAAAATGAATGATTGTATGGTATATAACTAAGCATAAATTTTATTTATAAAAAATACTTAATTATAAAAAAATAAAATAGGAAATAAAAAAATGAGTAAAAATAAAGGATATACATATTTAAATATAGTTGTTTCAACACTTGTAATATTGAGTTTTATGTATGTGGGAATAATATATTATAGAAATTTAAAAGAAAAAAGAGAAATAGAAGAAGCAAAACAGAAAATAGTTAATATATTTACTGATTTTTCTGCAGAGGCTTTTGATAATGAAAAGTCATATAATATAAAAATTGATTATATTTTAAAAAAAATAATAGTATATGAAAATATAATAAGAGAAAAAGAAAGTATAAGATTACCAACCTCTTTAAAATATGCTACTGTGTATAATAAAGAAAATGTAGAAAAGTTTGAGATAAAAATGACAAAAAATGGCAATATAACTCCATCTTTTAGTATATATATATTTGGGTATAATGATATGGCTAAGTATCGAATTTCCTTTTATGGATTTGATATAGTGAAATTTATGAAAATAAATGTATATAGAAATATTAAAAACAAAAAGGCTAAATATGAAAATATAGTATCTTACCATGAAAAGTTTTCCTATGAAGAAGATGGGTGGCAGAAGGAGTAAAAATGAAATTAATATTAATATTTATCTTTTTTCTTGAAATTATTTTAATACATGGAGAAGAGAAGAAAATGGAATTGATAAAAATAAAGGTAAGAATAGGAAGTAGTGAATATATCAGTTATGTACAAATGTCAAATGTAGAAGAATTTAAAAATTTTAAAATATTAAAAGAGATGTGATGAAGTGAAAAATATAGTGAAAAATATAAAATTTGAAAATAATCAAATATTTTTAGAAATTTTGAAAGAAGAAAAATTGAGAAAAGAAAATTACATCTTAGATGAAAAACTTTTTAAAAATAGAGTAGTACAATATCTTTTAGAAAAAAATTTAATAAAAGAGAATTTTTTTCCATGTTATGTTAATAAAGAAAAGATAGTATTAATAGTTTTTGAAAGCTTAAAAAAAGATATTTTGGATATTTTATATATTAAATTTAAGTTAAAAGTAATATCATTATTTTGTGATAAGAAAAGTTTCTTAATTGGAATGGAAAAGTTTAAAAAAATTCAAAAATATGGAGATATAGAAGAAATAGAAAATATATTTAGGGAACTTCAAAAAAAAGAAAATAAAAGTGAAAAGAATGAAAGTGAGGATATATATAAATCGCTTTCAATAGAAAGTCCAATAGTAGTTAAAGGACTCAGTGCAATAATAATTCATGGTGTAGAAAGAGAAGCGAGCGATATTCATATCGAACCAAATAGAGATTATATAAGAATAAGATATAGAATAGATGGAATATTGACTGAAGCAGAAAAAATATCTTTAGAATTGCTATCTCCTATTATTTCAAGGTTAAAAGTGATATCAAGTTTGGATATTACTGAAAAAAGAATGCCACAAGATGGAAGATTTAATTTAGAGATAAGAGGGAAAAAAATAGATTTCAGAGTGTCCATAATGCCTGTAATAAATGGAGAAAAGGCTGTAATAAGAATACTGGATAGAGATATAATAGAATTTGAAATAGAAAAAATAGGAATGCTAAAAACTGATTATAATAGATTGTTATTCCAATTAAATAGAAAAAATGGAATATTTTTAGTAAGTGGGCCTACAGGTTCTGGGAAAAGTAGTACCCTTTATTCCTTGTTGAAAAAACTTAATACAGGGGAAGTTAATATTTCTACAGTAGAAGATCCTGTGGAATATGAGATAGATGGAATAAATCAAGTACAATGTAAAAGCGATATAGGAAGAAACTTTGCTTCTGTATTAAGAGCTTATCTTAGGCAAGACCCTGATATTTTAATGGTTGGAGAAATAAGAGATCATGAAACTGCTGAAATAGCAGTAAAAGCTGCAATTACAGGGCATCTTGTACTTTCGACTATTCATACAAATGATTCTATTGGAGGAATAAATAGACTTTTAAATATTGGAGTACAACCATATATGGTATCTGCTTCTCTCATAGGTATACTATCTCAAAGATTAGTACGAAGGTTATGTCCTTACTGCCAAGAAAAAGATGAAAACTGGAAAGTTAAAATACAACTTTTAGGTTATAAATATGAAAGATACCTAGAAAATATTTTTTATATGGGCAAAGGTTGTGAAAAATGTAGTTACACTGGATATAAAGGAAGAACAGCAGTTTTTGAAATGTTTGAGCTTAATGAAAAAGTAAAAGAAATGATTGAAAAAGGTAACTCATATCAAGAAATCGAAAGAGAAGCGTTAAATAATGGAATGAAAAAATTGATAGAAGATGGAATAGAAAAAGCAGGAATGAGAATAACATCTTTAGATGAAATACTAAGACAGTGTTAAAAGAGGGAAAAAATGCCACAATATAGATATACAGCATATGATGCAAAGGGAAGAAAGTGTAGAGGGAAAAAAGAATTTTCAAATGAAAAAGAATTTAGAAAATTTTTAAAAGGTAAAAGAATGATATTAATTCAATTTGAAATTCTAAAAAAAAATAGAAAGATGCTGAGAAGAGATATATTATCTTTTACTAGAGAGTTAAAAATAATGCTGGAAAGCAAGATAAATGTAATAGAAACCCTGAAAATATTAGAAGAACAATATGAGAATAGTAGGTTTGGGGAAATTATATCTGATATAAGAAAAAATATATTAAATGGAAATTCTATTGGAGAGGCTTTTAATAAACATAGAAATATTTTTGGAAATTTCTATGTAGATTTGTTATATCTAGGGGAAATCTCAGGAAAAATTGCCGAAAATTTAGAAAGAATATCAATAAATTTAGAATTAGAAGATAAAATAAGAAAAAAGATGATAGAAGCTCTTTTTTATCCATGTATAGTAATATTTTTTTCCATAATAGTAGTAATGTTTTTAATGCTATATGTGCTTCCTAATTTTGTTGAGATATTTAATGAAAGTGAAACAGTACTTCCTTTAATTACTAAAATTCTAATGAGTATAAGTAAAAATATTCACTATATAATTTTATTATTCACATGTATATGTACAGTAATAATTTGCATAAGAAAAAAAATTAAAAGTAATATAAAAGATAAATTTTATTATGATAAATTTGTAATGAAAATACCAGTGTACAATAAAATTATGACTAAAAATATAATAATAAGGTTTTCCAAAAATATGGCACTAATGTTGGAATCAGGAATGTTGGTAACTGAAATACTTGAACTTATGCAGGAAAGTTTTGATAATGTTTTTGTAAAAGCTGGGATAGAAGATATGAGATATAGCATCATTTCAGGTGGGGGAATAGCAGAATCGCTTAAGCAACTGGAAATATATCCAAGTAGATATCAAAAGATGGTGGTAATAGGAGAGGAGAGTGGAGAATTAGTAAATATGTTTCATAAAATATCTCAGTTGTGTCAAGAAGAATTAGAAAGCTACATAGGAAAAATACTAATTTTAATAGAGCCAATAATGATAATCATATTAGGTTTGATATTAGGAGTTGTAATTATAGCTATTTATCTTCCTATATTCAATTTGTCAGAGATAATTAAATAAAATATAAAAACTTGGAGGAGAGCAAATGAAAAATGGAGGATTTACATTAATTGAATTGATAATAGCAGTGGCATTAGTTGGAATATTATCAAGTCTAGTTACACCTAAAGTGAGAATTCAATTAGCAAAAGGAAGAGATACTAAAGCTATATCGTATTTAGGAGCTATGAGAACAGCAGCAGAATTATATTATATAGAGAAAGGGGAAGCTCCAACTACAGTAATATCTCCTAATGAAGCTGATGATAAAAAAGCAATAGAAAATATATTGCCCTATTTAGATCCAAAAGCAGAATCTGTAATAAAAGATGGAAAAATACAGATTGGTGGTAGCAGAAAAGATGAAAATGGAAAAATAACTTTTGGTGGGGAAATGAAGTTTACTTTTAAAAGTCCTCAGCATGATGAAATTGCCAAGAGAGGAGATGGGATATATATTTGGTTTGCTCCTGAAGAAAGCCAAGTATATGATATACAAGGCAATAAATGGCTAGAATATTAAGAGGAGAAAAATATGGGAAATTTATTTTTAGTTTTTCTTCTAATTGTTTCTTTTATAATATTTGTAATAGATATAAAAAAATTATATATTCCTAATACTATAAATATAATATTTTTTGTAATGGCTGTATGTTATAGAGGATTTGATTTGTATAAAATAGAGAATGGAATACTCGGAGCAGGAGTTTATACTCTTCCCCTACTCTTTTTTTATGGATACGGATCAGATCTTGCTCAAAAAGAAATTATGGGTTTTGGAGATATAAAACTTATGATAGGGATTGGCTATGTTTTAGGATATAGTGATTTTTATACTATTTATATTTATTATTTAGAAACTTTTGTCATAGCTGCTCTTTTTGGAATAGTATACATTGTGAAGAAAAAAACAGTAAGAGGAGAAATTGCTTTTTCACCTTTTCTTCTTTTTTCTTTTTATTGTATTTTATTTATGGAGAGGGTATGAAAAATAAAGCTTTTTCTTTTGTAGAGGTAATTATTGCTATAAGCTTATTTTTAATAACTATATTTCCAATTATGGAACTTAATAGAGAAATCTTAAAGATAAACAGAAAATATATGGAGATAGAACAGAGTGAAAAAAATTTTTATTTGGTAGAAAAAAATATAACAGCGAAAGGATATACATTTTTATCTTCAAATTTAGGAAATTATGAATATAAAATAGGGGAAACTAAGGATAGCAATCATATTTTTGGAGATATAAAATTTTTATATGAAAATAATAATGGTGATAAAATATTGATTTTTATAGAAAAAACAATATTTAGTAGTGAGGTTGAACGAAATAATTTTATAATTTTAAAAATAGAGTTTTACAGTAGAAATAGAGTGTTTAAAAAAGAAAAACTAATATCAGAATATGATGAATATTACTAGGAGAAAAATGTATAGGAAAAAAACAAAAGGAATAACTCTTCTGGAAACAATAGTATCTATAGGAATAATTGGAATGTTTCTACTTCTTTCTTTTCCCATTATGAAAATTATTTATAAGACAGAAATTTTTTTTGTAAATGAAAGAAATAGTGGAAGAAATAGTTCAAGAATAATAGAAATTATTGAAAGAGATGTAAAAGAGAGCTGTTTTGGGAACAAAGAATATATTGGAAAGAAATATATGAGCAATGGGAAAAAAATATTTGAGCATTCTGGTTATATTAGCAATCCATTAAGAGAAGAATTCTTCAAATCGAAAGTTGAAAAAGGAAATATGTTATTTTTAGAAATACCATTTATCAAAAATAATACTGTTTTCTCTAAATATATTATTTACAGATTTTATGCTGGAAGTTTACAAATTATAGAGTGCAGTTTATTCAATGGAAATATTTTTATAGAAAATACAGAGAATATATTAGATGGGGTAGATGGTTCCTTTGAAAGAGATAAAAAAGGAATAATAATAACTTTGAAAATACGAAGTGATAAAGAAAAAATAAAAAAAGTATTGAAAGGCTATGAAATTATGGGGAAAAAATATGAATAAAAAAGCTTTTTTACTTTTAATAACAATTTTTTTAATAACCTTTATAATGGGAAGTTTTCTTGTTGGATATAGAATGACTCATACTAGAGGGAAAAAATTAATAAGCAGACTTAATACTTTAAAAATTAAAGAAAAAAAAGATATTTTACATACCTTAGCATATCATGAATTATATAAAATAGATAAATATATAAGAGAAGGTAAATATGAAAATAGTATAGATTTTTTTGCAAAAAATAATGATAAAAAAAGGATATGGTTGAAAAAGAAAGGTGAAATGCTTCAATCGAGTTATGGAGGGTATACTCTACAAAAATTTTTTTATAATAATTCTGAAGAAATTTATCCAAATAGTACAGGTGAAATATATGAAAGAATATTAGATAAACTTCAAAGCCACTTTGTTGAGAAGAGAAAATTTACAGCAAGAATGGAGAAAAAAATTAAATCTGATGAATTTAATATGGAAGTAATATTTACTGTTGTAATAGATATAGAATATGAATTTGGAAATGAAGATATAAATAGGGCAGATGCCGAATATATAAAGGAGTTTGTGGTGTCAGAAAATGTTCAATAACTTTTTAAATAGAGAAAAAGATACCTTTTTTACTTTAGAAGATACAGAAAATGTAAAAAAAGGAATATTAGTACTTGAAAGTGAATATTTTGAAATAATTAAAATAATATTAGAAGAAGATTTAGATGAACGAGAAAGAGAATATGAAATAGAAGAACAGTTAGAGAACAGAATTATAAATTATGAAGCAGTAGATTATATAGAAAAAGAAATTTTTTTGAGAAAGATAGATGAAATAGAAGAAAATCTTATAATACTTATCAAGAGAGAAAAAATATATGAAATAGCAGATAAAATAAGAGAAAAAGGGATAGATCTTAAAGGAATAATACCAGTTTTTCTTTTAAAATATCTTTCAAATGAGGAGAAAAAAGATGAAATTTTTCTGGATATAGGAATGGGTAGAACTTCAGTTGTAGTTTTTAAAGATAATAAACTGAGAGATATAGTGACTATAGATATAGAAAAAGGTGAAGGGCTTTATTCTCAAGAAGAATTTGATGAGTTATTAGAAAGAATAGTTTTTTCAATTGAAGAAGAAAATTTTGATAATATAGAAAAAATAATTATTTATGAGAAAGACAAAGAATTAGAAAAATTTATAGAAAAAAGTGAACTATATAAAAAGGAGATAGTAGTAGAAAATTGGAAAAATTATGAAATAACTTTTAATAAGAGTTTTGATTTTATTCCAATAGAATATAGAAAGGGAATGGAACAGAGAAAATATATAAAATATGGAGCAGCTGTTCTAGCAGGAATTTTGATTATAGAATTTTTTCTATTTTTCTTTTTGACAAGTGTAAGAAATAATGAAATGGAAAATATAAAAAATTTTGAAAGAGATTTAGGAAATCTCAAAGGTAAGATAGAAGAAAAAAGGCAGAATATAAAAAAGTTTGAAAATTTTAAAGATAAAAAAAGTAAATTGTTGGAAAAAATAAGTTTTGGGAAATTTAAACTGTCTGAAATATTAAATGAATTAAAAAAATGTAAACCATCACACATATATTTTAATGGGATAGAATATAATGGAAAAAATACTTTGAAAATAATTGGAAGGTCACAGGAAGAAAAAGATATTTATGAATTTGAAAAAAATATTTTAAAAAATAGTAATTTCTTTTATTTAAATCATGATTATATAAAAAAACAGGAATATGGATATGAATTTCAGATGGATATAGGGGTAAAAAATGAAAGAAATAAGTAATATTCAAATTACTGAATGGAAAGAAAAAGGTATAGTATTTATTTTTATTGGTTTATGGCTGATTTTGTCATATAAATTGGTAGTAGAACCATACAATGAAATTCAAAATAAAAAAAAGCAAAAAATATCTTTGGAAACTAAAGTGAAAAATGCTAAAAAAGAGTTGAAAGAAACTGAAAAAATATATCAAAAAAAGTTTAAGGAAAATATGAAAGAAAAGGCTGAGTATGAAATATATGAAAAAACTATTTTAGAAAGAGGATTTCAAAATTCTGGGAAAATGGAAGAATATATATATCAAAAGTCGAAGGAAAACAAGATAACTATTGAAATTATAGGAAGTATAGAAAAAAGTGGAACTGTAGAGAAAGAGAGAAAAGGAAAAGTATATATTCCTTATTCAATAACTGGGAAGGAAGAAAATATTTTAAAATGGATTGGAGAAATTGAGAATTCAGAAAAATTAATATCATTGACTGACACTCCCTTTCAGTTGAATAAAGATGAAAATGAGATGAAAGCTAATTTAAAAATATCTGGATATGTTCTTAATGATACTCTTAAAGAAAAAAGTGTGCAAAGCATAATAACAGAAAATCTTTTTTTTAATTACAATCAAAAAGAAATAGTGATAGAGAAAAATACAATAGAAATTAATGGAAAAATACATATAATATTAAAATTTAAAAGTGGAAAAAGAAAAATACTTACTGATGGGAAAAAATAAAAAAAGGTAAAGAATGGTATATGTTAAGAATACAGGATAAAGAGGGATATTAAGAAAAGATTTTAAAAAATGAAGATTAATTAAGGAGAATATATGAAAAAAACTCTTATACTTTTATTAATTTTTTTTATTTGCTATAATATTTATGGTAAAATAGAAAAGAAATCTTTAAGAGAAATAAAGCTTGAACAGGAGCTGGAATTAAAAAACATAGTTCTTTCAGATGCATTAGCAGTTATTTCCAAAGAGAGTAGAATATCAATAATAGCAGATGATAAAGCTAAGGACATAGTTTTAGATCTTTTTTTTGCTAAAGGGGAAAATTTTGAAAATATTTTAGATGGGATTGCTACAACTAATAATTTAAAAATAAGTACCATAAGTGAAATGTTGATTTTATCAAAAAGAAATTCAAATATATCTGGTGAAATGGCTTTAGGAGGAAAAGTTCTCATAGATGGTTATGATAATGGTATAGAAGGTGTAAAAATTACTGTTCAAAAAAGTTCTTCATCTCCAGTTTATACTACATATGGAGGAAATTTTGTTATAAATGATTTGAATCCTGGAATATATGTGGTAAAATTTGAGAAGGCAGGATTTCTTACAGTAGGGCAGATAATAAATATTGATAAAAGTATAAATACTATTACTGTTTCTATGGAAAGGGATAAAAATAATTCTGAAAAGGTAAAAGAAGAAAAGGATATTAATAATATAATGGAGAAAACTTTTATCAATGGAGAGGAATTTTATACTGAAAAAATAAAATTGATGAATATATCATCAGATGATGTAAGTAACATATTAAAAAATTCCTTTGGTGAAGAGGTAAGAATATCTTCTATACCTAAAATGAATATAGTAATAATAGTTGGTAAAAAAGATAGTACTATGTCAGCTATAAAACTTGTAAAAGAATTGGATAAAGAGATACAGCAGGTAAGAATAACTTCACAGATATTAGATGTGACAGATAATCTCTTTGAAACCCTGGGCTTTGATTGGCTATATAATAATGTAGGAAGTGTAGAAAAAAATAGTGGACTGGATATTTCATTAATTGGAAAAGCAGCTTTAGATAGTGCAGGAGTAAGTTTTGGTTCTGGTATAAACTTAGTAAGACAGTTTAATAATGGAAATGATGTACTTGGCTTGGGAATAAATCTTTTACAGGCTACACAGGATTTAGTGATAAGTGCTATGCCCTCTATACTTGTAGCTGATGGTGAAGAGGGGGAATTTAAAATAACAGAGGAAGTAATAGTTGGTGAAGAAAAAAAAGAAAATGATAATACAGAGAAAACAACTTATACACCTTTATTTAGAGAAGCTGGAATAATACTTAAAGTAAAACCATTAATTAAAGAAAATGGAACAATATTTTTAAAGGTAATGATAGAAGTAAGTAACTTCAGATTAAAGAAAAATGAAAAGGAAAATATGATTTCTGAGGGAGGAACATATAATTCAGAAGGTGGTTCTAAAATAGGAAGAAGTATTGAAACTACTGTAAAAATGAGAGATGGAGAAACTATTTTTATAGGAGGTCTTAAAAGAGCTGTAATACAGAATTTAGATAGCCAAGTTCCTTTTCTTGGAACGCTTCCTGTAATAAATATTTTTTTCAAAAATCAGTCTGTAAAAAAAGAAATAACCGATATATATATAAAATTAAAAGTTGATATAGAAAAGGATACTTGGGAAAAGGATAGTTTTGATAAAATAGAATTACACCAAAAAATTAAAGATATAAAAAATAGAAAAATATATCCTGTATTCTAGCAGGAAACAAGGAGAATTTTATGGAGCAAAGGAAGAATTTTGATTTGAAGAAAATACTGGATAACTTTAAAAACATAAAAATAGGGGTAGTTGGAGATCTAATGTTGGATGATTACATCTATGGAAGTGTAGATAGAATATCACCAGAAGCACCTGTACCAGTAGTGAATGTATTAGAGGAAAAATTTGTGCTAGGAGGAGCAGCAAATGTTGTGAATAATCTGGCTTCTTTAGGTGCACAGACTATCTGTTTTGGTGTTATTGGAAATGATTCCAATGGAGATAGGCTTATGGGAGCATTTTCAGATAAAAATATAGATGTATCTGGTTTGATAAGGAGCAAGGATAGAACTACTATTGTAAAAAGAAGAGTAATTGGAGGCAATCAGCAGTTATTAAGAATAGATTGGGAAGATATAACTCCAATATCTACATTTTTAGAATATGCCCTTCTTAAAAATATAGAATCAAAAATAGATGAGTTAGATGCAGTGATACTTTCAGATTATGACAAGGGAGTGCTTACTCCAATGGTAGCAAAAGAGATAGTAAAAATGTGCAGAGAAAGAGGAAAAATAGTAACAGTAGATCCTAAACCTAAAAATGCAGTAAATTATACAGGAGCAACATCTATAACTCCTAATAGAAAAGAAGCTTTAGAATGTCTTGGGCTAAAAAGATCAGATGATATGGAGGCTGTTGGAAGAGAGCTTAAAGCAAAACTTCAGCTTGATAATCTTCTTCTTACTAGAAGTGAAGAGGGAATGAGCCTTTTCTTAGATAATGATGAAGTTGTAACTATACCAACTTTTGCAAAAGAAGTGTATGATGTAACAGGAGCAGGGGATACAGTAATATCAGTATTTACATTGGCAGGAGCTTCTGGGGTATCTTGGCATGAGGCTGCAAAAATAGCTAATACAGCAGCAGGAGTGGTAGTTGGAAAAATGGGAACTTCTACTGTAACTAAAGACGAAATACTTGAATTCTATAACAGAATTTATGAGAGATGGGAATAGTGATATAATGATAAGAATTGGAAATGGATATGATGTCCATGTACTTGCAGAAGGAAGAAAACTAATGCTTGGAGGAGTAGAAATTCCTCATACTAAAGGTGTATTGGGACATTCTGATGGAGATGTATTGGTCCATGCAATAATGGATGCAATGCTTGGGGCATTGGCTTTAGGAGATATAGGACAACATTTTCCTGATACAGATATGAAATATGAGAATATAGATAGTACTATACTTTTAAAAAGAGTAAAAGAATTAATTGCCAAAAGAGGATATAAAATAATTAATCTTGATTCTATAATAGTTTTACAAAAACCAAAAGTAAAACCATATATAGAAGCTATGAGAAAAAGAATCGCAGAAGTATTGGAAATAGATGTAGAACAGGTAAGTGTCAAGGCTACTACTGAAGAAAAACTAGGGTTCACGGGAGATGAAAGTGGAGTAAAATCTTACTGTGTTGTGCTTTTAGAAAAATAAATTATTAAATTGAGGATAATTGAAAAGCAAGATTAAATTTTTGCTTGTAAGTTATCCTTATATTTTTATAGGAGGTAAAAATATGAATTATACAAGAGAAAAAATATGTATATACATAAAAATAAAATTTTTTGAAGATAAAAGAAAAACTCCTGTAAAATTTTCTGATGGAAATTATAGACCTCATTTTGTAATAAAAAATGATTCTGAATATTTAGGAGTTCAATTTATAGAGGGGGAGGAATTTGTTTTTGAAAAAGAGATACTTGGAATTGTTCAGCCTCTCTATACAGATACTGTAGACTACAGCAAATTAATACCAGGAACAGAATTTTTCATTTTAGAAGGAAAAAATCTAGTAGGAGAAGGGGTAGTTGTAGAAAAATTTAAAACTGAACTTTCTTAAAAATTTTTAATATATTTATTATAGATGCAATATTTAATTTTAAGAAAAATATTTGAAAATTAATATTTATAAAAAGTACTATTATATTTAAAGTAGTTTTGAATATAAAAAAATGCTGATATAAGAAAATAAAATTTCTTTTTATCAGCACTTTTTTATAAAATTAATCAATTCATTAACTATAAATTATATAATTTTAATTTTCTATAAAGAGTAGCAAGACTTATATCAAGTGTGTTAGCTACTTTAATTTTATCTTTAGATGAACGTCCATATTTTAAAAGAAGAGTTTCAATAGCTTCTTTTTCTATTTCAGCTAAAGTTTTTATTTCTTTGATATTAAGAGAATTTGTAAGTTTTGGTGGTAAGTGTTTTACAGTTATCATCAAATCTCTTTCTTCAATTACATTTATTATATATTCAGTTATATTTTTTAGTTCTCTTATATTTCCAGGCCAGCTGTAAGAAAGAAAAATAGACATAACTTCATTTGAAAGACTTCTTATAGGAATATTGAAAAGATGAGAATATTTAGCAATGAAGAAATTCGTTAAATCTTCTATATCTTTAGGTCTTTCTCTTAATGGAGGAATATCTATTGGAAAGACATTTAATCTATAATAGAGATCTTCTCTAAACTTACCTTCAGCAACAAGGGCTTCTAGATTTTTATTGGTAGCAGCAATAATTCTTATATCTATTTCTTTTACCTTATCAGAACCAACAGGAGAGATAGTTTTTTCCTGAAGTACTCTTAAAAGTTTAACTTGAAGAGGCAGAGGCATATCTCCAATTTCATCTAAAAATATAGTTCCTTTATCAGCCTGTTCAAAAAATCCCACTTTCCCTTTCGGGTTTGCTCCTGTAAAAGCTCCCTTTACATATCCAAAAAATTCGCTTTCCATAAGAGTATCTGGAATGGCTCCACAATTGACTGCAACAAGGGGCATATCAGCTCTGTTACTGTTCATATGAATAGCTTTTGCAGCTACTTCCTTTCCAGTTCCACTTTCTCCTGTAATGAGAACAGTTGATGTTGTTTTTGCAACTTTTCTTATTTTTGAATATACAGCTTCCATTTCCTGAGAATTAAAAATGAACTCTTTAGAAAAATTATAGTTTAATTGATGGAGGTATGTTTTAAATTTTTCAGATTCCTGAAATATATACAAGGTTCTAAATCTTCCCATATTTTTGGGAAAGTATATTATATCTCCTACAACGTCGTGTGAAATGTCAGCATAGGAAAGAGAAAATTCTTTTTTATCAAGAAAATTTTTTATAGGTGAAACTATGAGTTTATGTTCATAGTCTGTAAGTTTAAAAAGAGCTATTCCCTTTTCATTGATAAGCTCAATTTTATCATTTTCATTAGTTATAATAATAGAATCAGGAATTCTATCAACTATATTCATAAGAACTTTATTATTATTTTCTATCATTATTTTTTCATTGGCTTCATATACTCTGGAACTTATGAATAAAGCTATCTGTTGTAAAAATTTTATATATGAATCTTTTTTTAAGATAAATTCTTCTTTCTGTTTTTCATCAAAACAGATTAGACCGATGACTCCAATAGGTTCAGAATTAAACATAACAGGAGTTGAGATTTCCAATACTTCTGTACAAGTATACTTTGAAGGACAGGTTTGGCATATTTTTTCTTCTCTTGGAGAAAGGATAATCTCTGTATTTCCAGTTGTTAAGACATGCTCATAGACATGAGATTCCCCAGTCATATCAAGTCCAACTTTTTCTTTTAATCTTCCAGTACCAGCTATTCTTATGAGATCTTTGCTCATAATTTCTACATCTATATTTATTACTTGAGAAATAGTTTCAGCATATTTTGATATATCGCCTTTTACTTTATTTAATAAATCCATATTCCCACATCCTTTTATTTCATATATACATTATACAATTTTTTCTCAAAATGAGAAAGAAAAAAATAATTAAAAGAGTAAATTAGAAAAAATAGGACTTTGGTGAAAATTATCAAAATGATAGTTGTTTCTCAAAATGAGAAATTAAAAAATGGTTTATTTTACAAAAATGAATAAAAATAATTCTAAAAGTTCTAAAAATAAACGGAAAAAAAATTTAAAAAATTGGTATGGTTTTTGCTTAATATATACTATGAAAATAAAACAATAGGAGGAAAAAAATTGGAACTATTAAAATGGGTACACAATAAAAAAAGCAGAAACATTGAATATAAAAAATCTGAACTTTCAGGTTTCAGCTCTGAGGAAATGAAAGAGGTTTATGAATTTCATAAAAGTCTTCCTGACTATCAAGCTACTCCTTTAGTTGATTTAAAATCTCTTGCTTCATACTATGGAGTTAAAAAAGTATGGCTGAAAGATGAATCTAAAAGATTTGGACTTAATGCTTTCAAAGTATTAGGAGGGTCATATGCTATAGGTAAATATCTTAGTAAAAAACTTAACAGAGATATGAAGGAGCTTCCTTTCAATGTCCTTATCTCTGATGAAGTAAAAAAACAATTAGGAGATGTCACTTTTGTTACTGCTACTGATGGTAATCATGGTAGAGGTGTTGCATGGATGGCTGCAAGGCTTAGACAAAAATCTGTTGTATATATGCCTAAAGGTTCAGCTCAGATGAGATTTGATGCTATTGCCAGAGAAGGAGCAGATGTAACAATAACTGATCTTAATTATGATGATGCTGTAAGGCTTGCTAATAAAGGAGCACAGGATCATGGTTGGATAATGGTACAGGATACTGCATGGGACGGATATGAAGAAATTCCTTTATGGATTATGCAGGGATATTCAACAATAATAAATGAAGTTGTAGAGCAGCTTGAAGCAGCTAAAGAAGAAAAACCAACTCATGTATTTCTTCAAGCTGGTGTAGGATCATTTGCAGGGGCAGTGCAGGGGTACTTAGCACATCTTTATGGAGATGACAGACCAGTTACAATTATCTGTGAGCCTCATGGAGCTAACTGTATATATAAATCTATGGAAGCTAATGATGGAAACCCTCATAATGTATCTGGAGATCTTACTACTATAATGGCTGGGCTTGCATGTGGAGAACCAAACACTATTAGTTGGAAAATACTAAGAGATAATGCAGATTTTTCTGTGTCATGTGATGATCAGGTTGCAGCTAGAGGAATGAGAGTACTTTCAAGCCCTCTTGGAAATGATACAAGAGTCATCTCAGGAGAATCAGGAGCTGTAGGGTTAGGACTATTCACTATTCTTTCAGAAAAGAAAGAAGAATACAAAGAACTTATGAATGAACTGAAAATAGATGAAAATTCAAGAATTCTTTGCATCAGTACAGAAGGAGATACAGATGTAGAGGGATACAAAAATGTAGTATGGAATGGAGCTTATCCAAATAAATAATATTTTAAATAAAAAATTCAGGAGGAATTTAAATGTTGACTAATGAAAGAAAAGAACAAATAGTAGAAGTACTTCAAAATCTTATTCAAAGAAGAAGTTATTCAGGAGAAGAAAAAGAGGTAGCAGAATATATTAAAAAATTATGTCTTGAAGTAGGATATGACACTGTACATATAGATAAATATGGAAATGTTATTGGTTCTGTAAAAGGAAAATATGAAGGACCAAAAGTACTTATGGACGGGCATATAGATACAGTTCCAGTAGATGAGGAAAAATGGACTAAAAAACCTTTTGCAGGAAATATAGAAGATGGGAAACTTTATGGAAGAGGAACTACAGATATGAAAGGAGCTGTATGTGCAATGCTTCTAGCTGGAGCATACTTAGCTCAAGATTTGAAAAAAGAGTTTGCAGGAGAAATATTTATTGCTGGTGTAGTTCATGAAGAATGTTTTGAAGGAGTTGCAGCAAGAGAAATAAGTAAATATGTAAAACCTGATTATGTAATAATAGGGGAAGCTTCTCAACTTAACCTTAAAATAGGGCAGAGAGGAAGAGGAGAAATAGTAGTAGAAACTTTTGGAAAACCAGCTCACTCAGCTAACCCAGAAAAAGGAATAAATGCAGTATATAAAATGATGAAGATAATAGAAAATATTCAAAAACTTCCAATGACTCATCATGACACATTAGGATATGGAATACTTGAATTAACAGATGTGAAATCATCTCCGTATCCAGGAGCATCAGTAGTACCAGATTATTGTAGAGCTACTTATGACAGAAGACTTTTAGTAGGAGAAACTCCTGAAAGTGTACTTGCACCTATTCAAAAATTATTAGATGAAATGATGAAAGAAGATGACACTCTAAAAGCAAAAGTATCATATGCAAGAGGGGTAGAAAAATGCTGGACAGGGGCAACAATAGAAGGAGAAAGATTCTTCCCAGGATGGCTGTTTGAAGAAAAAGATGAATATGTACAAAAAGCATTAAAAGCACTAAAAGAAATAGGACAAACACCAACAATAACTCACTATAACTTCTGTACAAATGGATCACACTATGCAGGGGAAGCAGGAATAAAAACAATAGGATATGGACCATCAAGAGAAAATCTAGCACATACAATTGATGAGTATATAGAATTAGATAGCCTATATAATGTAACAGAAGGATATTATGCAATTTTAAAAGCTTATTTGGTAAAGTAATAAATTAAATTAATTTAGGGGGAATCAAATATGAATAAAGCACAAATCACAGCTTTAGTAATTATTTTACTTTATATGGCGGCAACTGTTGCTATTGGACTTATTGCCTCAAGAAAAAAAGCAGAAGAAAAGCAAAGTAATGATGACTTTTTAATGGCGAGCAAGTCTTTAGGTCCAGTAGTTCTTGCAGGAACATTATTTGCAGCTAATACAGGGGGAGCAAGTACAACAGGTATTGCAACTAATGTTTTTCAATATGGACTATCAGCAGCATGGTATGTTATAGCAGGAGGAATAGGATTTGTTTTAGTATCATTTATAGCTCCGTATTTCAGAAGAGCACAGGCGAATACAGTGCCTGAAATAATTAGCAAGAGATATGGTAAAGCTTCTCATATATTTACTGCTATCACATCTATTTTGGCATTATTTATGGCAACAGGAGCTCAAATTATAGCAACAGCTTCTATTATCAATGTTGTTACAGGGTTTGATTTTAAAACAGCAGCAATAGTAAGTACAGCAGTAGTTATTATATATACTATGGTTGGAGGCTTTAAATCTGTTACAGCAGCAAATCTAATGCATGTTCTGTTCATTACAGTAGGAATGACTATTGCAATGCTTGTAATGGTAAATAGTAAAGAAGTTGGTGGGTTTGGTGCATTATTCCAGAAGGCAGAAGCTATGAAAAGTGTAAGTGGTGCAAATATGGATATACTTAGTATGACAAAAATAGGAGCTACAACAATTATAGGGTATATAGCTATGTATTTCATGACTTTCCCTACTGGACAGGAAATAGTTCAAACTTATTGTTCAGCAAAAGATGGTAAATCAGCAAAATTAGGATCTATACTTGCTGGACTTGTATCAGCAGCTTATGCGATAGTTCCTGCTATAATCGGACTTTTAGCTTATGTTTGTATTGATGGGTATGCACTTGGAGGATCTCAAAAAAATGCTCTTGCACAAGCAACAATTACATTTGCTCCAGCTGTCATTGCAGGTATAGTACTAGCAGCAATTGTTGCAGCAACTATGAGTAGTGCAGCAGGAAACATGATTGGTACTGCCACAATGTTTACAAATGATATTTTTGTTCCTTATATTAATAAAGGTGTTAAAGAAGATAAAAAAGAAATTTGGATTTCAAAAATTGCCATGTTAATAGTTGGAGGAGTAGGACTTTTCATAGCTCTTGAAGCAAGTAATGTAATCAGTGTTATGATGGGGGCTTTTGCTCTTAGAAGTGCAGGACCTTTTGCAGCATTTATCTGTGGTATTTTCTACAAAAATGTAACAAGAAATGCAGGGTTTATTTCAATTGTTGCAGGTACAGTTGTAGCAGCTATATGGATATACATTTTAAATACTCCTTGGGGACTGAATGCAATGGTTCCTGGTGGAATTGTAGCGTTTATAGTAATCTTTGCTGTTTCAGCAATTGAAAGAAGTATGGGTGTAAAACCAGCTCCAGAAATTGAATTTGAAAATATTTAATGATATAAGTACAACTATTAAGGAGGAGATTATATTATGAAGAAATTGATAAAAAATGGTTTTGTTATTGATGGTAGTGGTGAAAAAAGATATAAAGCAGATGTCCTTGTAAATGGAGATAAAATTGAAAAAATAGGAGCAATAGATAATATAGAAGGAGCAGAAGTTATAGATGCTACTGGTAAAATAGTAGCTCCTGGATTTATAGATACTCATAGTCACTCAGATTTAAAAGTATTAATAGAACCATTTATTGAACCTAAACTTCGTCAAGGGATAACTACAGAAATACTTGGACAAGATGGAATTTCAATGGCTCCTCTTCCAAAAGAGTTTGTAAGTTCTTGGAGAAAAAATCTAGCTGGACTAGATGGTGACAGTGATCTTCTTTCTTGGGACTGGGAAACAACAGATAAATATCTTGATCTTATAGCAAAAACTGGTTCTGGACCTAATGAACTATATTTAGTTCCTCATGGAAATATCAGAATGGAAGCTATGGGACTTGAAGCAAGAGTGGCAACTGATGAAGAATTGGCTAAGATGAGAGATATAACTAGAAGAGAGATGGAAGCTGGTGCAGCTGGACTTTCAACAGGACTTATCTACATACCTTGTGCTTATTCAGATACTAGAGAATTAGTAGAAATATGTAAAGTAGCAGCAGAATATGACAGACCTCTAGTTATACATCAAAGAAGTGAAGCAGATACTATGATAGAATCTATGAATGAAGTTATAACTATAGCTAGAGAAAGTGGAGTAAAAATTCATTTCTCTCACTTCAAAATATGTGGTAAAAAGAACTGGCATCTAATAAAAGATATCATTGCTCTTCTTGATAAATGTAAAGAGGAAGGAATCAAAATATCTTATGACCAATATCCATATGTTGCAGGAAGTACAATGCTTGGAGTTATCATTCCACCTTGGGCACATGCAGGAGGAACTGATAAACTTGTAGAAAGATTGGGAAATAAAGCTGATAGAGAAAAAATGAAACATGATATAATCAATGGAATTCCAGGTTGGGATAACTTTATAGATTTTGCTGGGTTCGAAGGTATATATGTAACTTCAGTAAAGACAAAAGCTAATGAAGACTGTATAGGAAAAAATCTAATAGAAATAGCTGAATTAAGAGGAAAAGATAAATTTGATGCAGTATTTGATCTATTGAAAGAAGAAGAAAATGCTGTTGGAATGTATGACTACTATGGAAAAGATGAGCATGTAGTTACTTTCATGACAAGAGAAGAAAGTAATATATGTACAGATGGACTTTTAGGAGGAAAACCACACCCTAGAGTATATGGAGCTTTTCCAAGAGTTATAGGAAAATTTGTAAGAGAAATGAAAGCTATGACATTGGAAGAAGCAGTTTATAAAATGACAAATAAACCTGCTAAAACATTTAAAATAGAGAATAGAGGACTATTAAAAGAAGGATACTTTGCAGACGTAGTTATATTTGATGAAAATACAACTATTGATAAAGGAACTTTTGTTGACCCTATTCAATTCCCAGAAGGAATAAGTCATGTAATGGTAAATGGAGAACTTGTAATTAATAATTATAAGAAAAATGAAGTATTGCCAGGAAGAGTTATCAGAATTAAAAAATAGCTACCATTTACAAAATTATTTATAAATTTTGTACTCTAAATAATCCTTAAAGAAAGAGCATGAGAAATCATGTTCTTTTTTTGTGCTCATACTGAAGGAGGAGAATTGACTTTTTCAGGTAAAACTATTATAATTAAATTACTCGTAGCATTAGAAAAAACATTATGAAGTAGGCTTTCACTGTGTGGAAGCCTACTTCATTTTTTCATTTATAAATTTTTTAAATTCCTCAAAAGTTCCAATTGAAAAACTATCTTTTTTTAATATCAGTCCCTGCCTTTTTCCAATCATCAAAACATAAATAAGTTTATATTCTTTTATTTTTTTAATTTGATTATATTCAAATTCCATTGATATTTTACCTTCTTTTAAAGCAATATTGTTATCAGTAAATTGCAAAATAGATTCTGGTGTTTGCCCATTATGTAGATTAAGAGAAGATTTTTTCATATTTTTTAGATAAAGTAAATGATAGAAAATCAATCGCAATGAAACAATAAATATTGCTATAGTCAATGCAGCCATAACTAAACGCAGGCTTTTCATCTTAAATAGTATGAGGTAAGTATAGAGCATTGCAACAAGCATAAAGAAAAATCCAATTATTCTAAGATATCTGCAATGGACATCTTTTATATACTCAGTTAAAATTTTTTTATCAGAGTAATATCTATTTTCAAATAATATTTCCATTCTTTCCCTCCATTATTCTATTATTTATATGCTTTCTCTAAAATTTTTAAGTATTTAAAATATTATATAGTAATTTATACTTTTAGTCTACTTATAATTATAATAAAATAGAAAATAAATGGAGGTTTATTAAAAACAATGAAAAAGTATCAATTATTTAAAAAATATAATCTTAAAGTTTTTATTGCTTTACAGAGTAGCTTCCTAATATTTTAAGGTCTTTACAATTTTTTCTCATAGCCTCTATCAAATCTTTTGTTTTCTGTTCTTTTAATGCCCCTACTATTTCTACATAGAAAAAGTACTGCCAAGGAAGATTATGAAGTGAACGAGATTTAATACTTTCCATATTGAATCCATGCTCAGCTACTATCTGAATGATATGTGCAAGCTGTCCTGCATTGTGGTCAACAGTAAATAAAAGATTAAATCTATCCCCTTTCTCTTCAAGTTTTTTAGTTAATATAATAAATCTTGTAGTATTTTCTATACTTGTGTTAATATTTTCCACTAAAATTTTTAAACCATAAAGTTCAGCAGTTTCTCTGCTGGCAATGGCAGCTTTATGTATATCTCCAGCTTCACTTACAAATTTTGCTGCTAATGCAGTATTAGGGTATGGAATAGCTTCAAAATTAGTTCCTTTTAAGAAAGTCTGGCATTGAGATAAGGCTTGATGATGAGAATAGACTTTTTCTATATCTTTTATTTCAGCATTTTTTAATCCCAATAAATTTTGATCTATTTTAAGGTCATAAATTCCAGAGATGTGGCAATCATATTTTAAAAGGAGGTCAAGGACTTCTCCCACTTCTCCTGTAAATGAGTTTTCAAAAGGAATAACACCATATGCAGCAGCACCATCAGCAACTGCTTTAAATACATCTTCAAAAGTTGCAAATGATTTTAATTTTGAATCTGGAAAAACTTTTTTTGAGGCGATATGAGAAAAAGCTCCCATAGTTCCTTGATATGCAACCACCCCTTTATTGATGATTGTAGCTTGGTATCTCTTAGAAGTATCCATAAGATTTTGAATAAATTCTTTATATGACTCAATATATTTTTCTTCTGTGATATAGGCACAATTTTTTTCTATTACCTGTTTTTCTCTGCTGCTGTCAAGAATAGGCATATTATTTTCTAATTTATAAAGTATAACATCTTCCACAGCCTGCATTCTCTTTTGAAAAAGAGCTGCTATTTCTTTGTCTACTTCATTTATAATTTTTCTAGCTTCTTCCAATCTGTTCATAATTTACTTCCCCCTTTGAATTTTGAAATTATTATAACACTATTTTATATGACATTCTACATAAAAATTTTTTACTTTTTATAAAAAACGGAGAAGCTAGTAAAAATAAGTAGTTTCATAGAATGTAAAAATTAAAGTTATAAAAAATTTAAAAAAAATGTTGCAAAATTTTTAATATAGGTTTACTATAAGTAAAATTCGTTTTTTCGGAGTGGTAACTTATGAGAGATAAAAAAGCAGACAATATAGTATTCAGATTTTATTTTAGATAGCCTTGATACAACCATAAAGTCCTTATGGTCTTTTGTTGTATCAAGGCGAAGCATTCAAGGAATTGAATGCTTTTTTTTATATCTGAGGAAAAAATATAAGGAGGATTTTTATGAAACTGAGAATAGAACTTAGGGAAAAAAGTTATGATATTCATATTGAAAAGGGGATACTTCATAAAATAAAAGAATATATAAATCTAGATAGAAAAGTTATGATAGTGACAGATAAGGGTGTTCCTGAAAAATATATAAATGTAGTAAAAGCCCAATGTCCAAACGGATACTCTATAGCTGTAGAACAGGGAGAGGGAGCAAAGAGCTTTAAAGTATTTGAAGAAGTATGCAGAAAGCTTCTTGATCTGGGATTTCATAGAAATGATTTGATAATAGCTCTTGGAGGAGGAGTAATTGGAGATCTTGCAGGTTTTGCAGCAGCTTCTTATATGAGGGGGATAGATTTTATAAATATTCCGACTACTACATTGTCACAGATAGATAGTTCTATTGGAGGAAAGACAGCAATAAATCTTGGAGATACTAAAAATATAATAGGAGCTTTTTATCAGCCGAAAGGAGTATTTATAGATTTAGAAGTTTTGAAAACTCTTCCTGAAAGACACTATTATAATGGACTGGTAGAAGCATTGAAGGCAGGTCTTATATATGATAGAGAACTTTTTGAGATATTTGAAAATAAAAACATAGATGAGAATCTTCAAGAGATAATATACAGAGCCCTTTTGGTAAAAAAAGATGTGGTGGAAAAAGATGAAAAAGAAGAAAGTCTTAGAAAAATATTAAACTTTGGACACACTGTAGGTCATGGAATAGAGGGGTTCTTCCATCTAAAAGATGTGCTTCATGGAGAAGGCGTGGCTATGGGAATGCTTCCTATGATAGAAGATGAAGAGTTAAGAGAGAGAACTAAAAAAATATTGAAGAAAATGAATATAGATACAGATATAAAATATGACAGAGAAAAAGTGTTTGAACTTATGCTTAAAGATAAAAAAGCTGATCAAGATAAAATAACTTTGGTAAAGGTAAAAGAACTTGGAAAAGCTGAATTAGTAAAAGTTCCAATAGAAGAATGTAAAAATTATCTTAAATAAGAGGAGGAAAAATGCAGAGTACAATAGGAAATAGTATAAAGCTCAGTCTTTTTGGAGAATCACATGGAACAGCTATTGGAATAGTGATAGACGGCTTGGCTCCTGGAATAAAATTAGATACTGATTTTATACAGCAGCAGCTGGAAAAAAGAAAACCAAAGGGCAAAATATCAACTCAAAGACATGAAGCAGATGATTTTAAAATAGTCAGTGGATATTTTAATGGGTACACAACTGGGACACCACTGTGCCTCATAATTGAAAATAAATCACAGATGAGCAGAGATTATGAAAAAACTAAAAGTATAATGAGGCCTTCTCATGCTGATTATACAGCAGATGTAAAATATATGGGGTATCAGGACTATAGAGGAGGAGGACATTTTTCTGGAAGAACAACAGCACCTCTGGTAGCAGCAGGAGCAATATTCATTCAGATACTTAAATCTAAAGGAATAGAAATAGGAACTCATATATTAAAATGTAAAAATGAAAGAGATAAAGATTTTTCATCAGATGAAATAACACTTTTAAAGGAAATCAAAGAAGTAAATGAAAAATATTTTCCTGTACTGGGAAAAGATGCAGAAGAAAAAATGAAAAACATAATAGAAAAAGCAGGGGAGGAACTTGATTCAGTAGGAGGAATACTGGAAACTGCTGTAACAGGACTGCCAGCTGGAATAGGAGAGCCATATTTTAATTCTGTAGAAAGTGTTCTTTCTCATCTTATATATTCTATACCAGCAGTAAAAGGAATAGAATTTGGAGCTGGTTTTGGAGTGACGGATATGTATGGAAGTGAAGCTAATGATAGTTTCTATTATGAAAATGAAAAGGTAAAAACAAAAACAAATAATAATGGTGGTATCAACGGAGGGATAACAAATTCTATGCCGCTTATAATGAAAACTGCTGTAAAACCTACACCATCGATATATAAAGAGCAGGAAAGCATAGATATATCTAAAGAGGAAAATGTAAAATTTAATATTGAAGGAAGACATGACCCAGCTATAATACATAGAGCAAGAGTGGTTGTAGATTCTATGGCAGCATTTGGACTGCTTGATCTCATATGTATGAGATATGGATATATGTGGATGACAGATAAAAAATAAAAATTAAAATATATAAAAACTGAGGGGGAATAAAAATGATAATAACTTTAAAAAAGAACACACCACAAGAAGAAATTCAAAAGATGATTGAGGCTTTAGAAAGTAAAAATGATGTATCAGTAACTCTTATATCAGGAGAAAACTATAATGTATTTGGTATTGTAGGGGATACAACAAAAATAGATGAAAAAGCATTGAAGGCAAATCCATATGTTGAAGATGTAACTAGAATAGCAGCACCATATAAGAAAGCCAACAGACTTTTTCACCCAGAAGACAGTATTGTAGATGTAGCAGGAATCAAGATAGGTGCAGGACAAAAAATAGCTGTAATAGGAGGGCCTTGTTCTGTAGAGGGAGAATGCTCAGTTATGGAGATAGCTAAAGAAGTAAAAGAGGCAGGAGCTTCTATGCTTAGAGGTGGAGCTTACAAACCTCGTACATCACCATATGCTTTTCAGGGAATGGCAAGTGAAGGAATACAATGTCTGGTGAAAGCAAGAGAAGCTTATGGACTTCCAATAGTGAGTGAACTTATGAGTGCTGATAAAATAGATGAATTTGTTGAAAATGTAGACCTTATTCAAATAGGGGCAAGAAATATGCAGAACTTTGATTTACTAAAAGCTGTAGGGAAAATAAATAAGCCTATTCTTCTAAAAAGAGGACTTTCAAATACTATTGAGGAATGGATAATGTCAGCTGAATATATAATGGCTGGAGGAAATGAAAATGTAATACTGTGTGAAAGAGGTATCCGTACATTTGAAAAATATACTAGAAATACACTTGATCTCAGCGTAATACCTATTATCAAGCAGAAAACACATCTTCCTATAATAATCGACCCTTCTCATGCTACTGGAAATTGGGAATATGTAGAATCAATGTCATTGGCAGCTATTGCTGCTGGGGCAGATGGACTTATTATAGAAGTTCATAATGACCCTGAGCATGCTTGGAGTGATGGAGCTCAATCATTAAAACCTAAAAAATTCAAACATTTGATAGAACAGGGAAGAAAAATAGCGAAAGTCATTGGAAGAGATATGTAGAACTTGCTGTAGGGAGGAAATAAATGAAAGTAAAAATATATCCATCAAAATGCAGTGGGCAGATAGTTATACCTCCTTCTAAAAGTATGGGTCATAGAGCAATAATATGTGCTTCATTGGCTTCTGGAAGAAGTGTCATAAAAAATGTAGCTTATTCTGATGATATAAAAACAACTATTGAGGGAATGAGAAAACTAGGAGCTGAAATAGAGGAGAATGGAGATATTCTTATTATAGATGGAATAAAAGATATTACAAGAATTTCAGATGAAATAATAAATTGTAATGAATCTGGCTCAACTTTGAGATTTTTTATACCTATATTTTCTTTAACTGGGAAAAAAATAACTTTTCTTGGAAAGAACAGACTTCTTAAAAGGCCTCAAAAAATATATGAGGATATATTTAAAGAACAGAAACTGCATTATTTTCATGATGAAACTAAAATAGAAATAGAAGGCAGATTGAAAGCTGGAACATATGTGGTAGATGGAAATATAAGTTCACAGTTTATAAGTGGACTTCTATTTACTCTTCCTTTGCTGGAGGGAGATTCTAAAATAAAAATAAAACCTCCTTTTGAATCAGCTTCGTATATAGAGCTTACTCTTGAAATGTTGAGAAGGTATGGAATAGAAATATCTAAGACAGATGAACTTACTTTTAAAATTAAAGGAAGGCAGAAATATAAACCTTGTGATTATACAATAGAGGGAGATTTTTCACAACTTGGTTTTTTTGCAGTACTGGGAGCAATAAATAATGATATTGAATGTCTTGGTCTGAATTGTGAATCTAGTCAGGGAGATAAGGCTATAATAGAAATATTAAGAAATGCTGGAATAAAAATAGAAAATATTGAGGGAGGATATCTAATTCATAAGAGTACTCCCAAAAGTTGTGAAATAGATCTTGCTGACTGTCCAGATCTAGGGCCGATACTTAATGTATTGGGAATGTATGGAGATGGAAAGTTCAGAATCTACAATGCAGGAAGATTGAGATACAAGGAAAGCGACAGAATAGCAGCTATGGAAGAGGAACTTTTAAAGCTGGGAGTGGACATAAAAACTACTGAAGATGAGATTTTTATATCTGGTAAAAAAATATATGATGGGGGAATAGAAGCAGCAGGACATAAAGATCATAGAATAGTTATGAGTCTGGCAGTGGCAGCAACTATTATGAAAAAACCAGTCATCATCGATGGAGCAGAGGCTGTAGAAAAGTCTTACCCAGATTTTTTTAAAGATATAGAAAAGATAGGGATAAAGGTTGAATACTATGATAAATAAAAATACAAAGTTCCTAATTGCAGGGTTGGGACTTTTAGGGGGAGCTTATGCAAAAGCTCTTAAGAAAAAAGGATATTTTATAAGTGCTGTTGATGTTAATAAAGACAGTATAGAGTATGCTCTTGAAAACAAAATAATAGATGAGGGAGCAGTTTCGGATTATGAATTATTGATAGAAAAGGCAGATGTAATAATATCAGGACTCTATCCAACTACTATGGTAGAATGGATAGAAAAAAATAAAAAATATTTAAAAAAAGGTTGTATACTTACTGATGTAAGTGGGGTAAAAAGAGGTATAGTTAATAAAGTACAAGGAATTCTGCCCAAAGATACAGAGTTTATCAGTTCTCATCCAATGGCAGGAAAAGAAGTGAGTGGAGTGAGAAACAGTGATGAAACTATTTTTGAAATAGCTAACTTTATTGTTACTCCTACAGAAAAAAATACAGTTCAGGGAATAGAATTTGCAAAGGAACTTGGAAAAATACTTGGTTTTAGAAATATAACCCAGCTTTCTTTGGAGGAACATGATAAAATGATTGGGTTTGTATCTCAGCTGACTCATGTGATAGCTGTATCCCTTATGAATACAAATGATAATACACATCTTGTGGAATATACAGGAGATTCATTTAGAGATCTTACTAGAATAGCTAAAATAAATGAAGTTTTGTGGAGTGAACTTTTTCTTTTGAACAAAGATAATCTAGTGAAAGAAATAGATGATTTTACAGCAGAACTTAATAACTTTAGAGAAAAACTTGTAAGTGAAGATGTTGAAGGAATGAAAAAATTATTTATTCAATCAACTGAGAGAAGAAAGCTTTTTGACAAGAAAGATGTAAAAAATAGGAAGTGAATTTTTTTAATCAATAAGCAGCAAAGTTATTTTTCATGGTAATTTATTTTAATGATTGAGTAATTAAAAAATAAATTTTATATTCAATAGGATAATAATTATACCTTATCAATATTTTTTCAATTTTAGTATTATAAGATAACTGTTAAAAAATATAAATAAAAAATGAACTTGGTGACTAAATTTTTTTAGCAGCCAAGTTCATTTGATTTTTGGTATTTATAGCAAAGTTTTATTTAAAACAAAGAGCTAGAGCTCCTAAAATTCCAGCATCTTCTCCAAGAGCAGGAGGAACAATATATTCATCGATATTTTTTAAGATACTTTCAGTTTGAATATATCCATTTAAAAGTTGAACCACTTTTTTTCTAATTATAGGAAAAAGATGTTTTTCTCTCATTACTCCTCCACCTAACATTATTTTTTCAGGTGACAGAACAAGTATATAGTTTACAAGAGCATGAGCTATGTAGTATCCTTCCATTTCCCAAGCAGGGTGATCAGCTGGGATATCTGCTCCTTTCATTCCCCATCTTCTTTCAAGAGCTGGACCTGAAGCCATTCCTTCCAAACAGTTTCCACCATGAAATGGACAGTTTCCAACAAATTTATCTCTAGGATGTCTGTTAACGAAAATATGCCCCATCTCTGGGTGAAGCATTCCGTGGACAAGTTTTCCCTCAACTACTGCTCCTCCTCCGATTCCAGTTCCTACAGTGAGATAGATTGAACTTTTTAAGTCTTTTCCAGCTCCCCATACATATTCACCAAAAGCAGCAGCATTTACATCTGTATCAAAATATACTGGGATATCAAAGTTCTTTTTAATTTCTCCAACAAGATTGAAATTTTTCCATGCAGTTTTAGGAGTGGAAGTTATATACCCATAAGTTTCAGAATCTTTATTTAAGTTGATAGGACCAAAACAACCTATTCCAATTGCTTCAATGTCTTTACCTTTGAAAAAAGATATAACATTTTTCATCGTTTCATGTGGTAGTTCTGTAGGGAAAGAGATTCTCTCTACTAATTCACCAGATTTAGTTCCTATTCCACATACAAATTTTGTTCCACCAGCTTCTATTGCACCAAAGAACATAACATTTCCTCCCATTCCCATATATTTTAAAATCATTTTACCTTCTATGTATATTCTACCATTTCTTTGAAAAAGTTTGTAGATAATAAATAAAAAAATTTAGAAAAATAAATTCCCCAAACCACTATAAGAAATGAGTTTTGAATTTAAAGAGAAAGAGAATATAGAAAGTCATATATTTGTAGTCGAAAAATATTCATAAAATTATACTAAATTGAAATTTTACTTGAGAGGAATTTCAGTATATTTTATTTTATTATATATTATATAGTCTTTCTCAAAATAAGAAAGAAAAATAACAAATAGATTTAATAAATTAACAAAGCAAGAGCATTTATTAATGAATTATCAATATGATATAAATTTCTCAAAATGATAAAGTTGGAAAAATTTTTTTATAGAAAAATGAACTGCAATAAAACTTAGAGTATTTAAATAGAACGATTTTTTTTGGCATATTTTTTGCTCATATATTTTTTATAAAAATATCCAATGCTACAAAAATTAAAAAGTTCTTTTAATAAGGTTATTTAATGTACTTAATTAAAAGTTTTTTATATCAGCTAAATTAAATAATAAGGGGGAATGGAAATGCAGTACGATTTAATTATCAAAAATGGAAAGATAGTATCATCTGAATCAACATTAGAGTGTGATATTGCTATTGTAGGAGAAAAAATAGTAGCACTTGGAAAGTTTAATGATGTTGAATCTAAAAAGATTATTGATGCACAGGGGAAATATATTATGCCAGGGGTTATAGAAGCACATATGCATTGTCAAGCACCATTTCAAGGTTGTCTAGGAGCTAATACTTTTTATGAACAAAGTATTAGTGGAGCCTTTGGGGGAGTTACTATGTTTATGGATTTTGCTAATATGAAAAAAGGTGATTCTCCATATAAGCAAGCATTAGCAAGGGCTGAGGAAATGCAAGAATCAGCTATTGATTTTAGTGTACATGGAAAATTTGTAGAATCAACCGAAGAAGCAATAAATGATATTAAAAAAATGGCAGAGGCAGGAATTCCAACTTTTAAAATATTTATGACATATAAAAAAGAAGGAGTAATGTCAGATGATGAAACTATGTTAAAAGTTTTTGAGAGTGCAAAAGAAGTAAATGGACTTCCTATGGTTCATTGTGAAAGTAATGCAATTGCAGAAGCTAATATTGAGAAATGTCAATTAAAAAATGATATGAGTTGGGTAAATTTTGCTAAATGCAAACCAATTTTATGTGAAGCAGAAGCTTTTGATAGAGCAGTTAACTTTGCTGAATATGTTGGAAATGCATTACTAGTTGTACATACTACCAATGAAAAAGCTCTTAATACAGCAAGAAGAGCACATGAACAAGGATTGCCTATTTATGTAGAAACAGGACCTCATTATTTAACATTGTTTGATGATTTGTATAAAAATGAAAATGGGTACTTAGCTATTTGTTCTCCACCATTAAGAAATTCAAAAGAAGCAGAAGCTTTATGGAAAGGATTGCAGGACGGAACAATTTCATTAACAGGTTCTGATGATTGTACTTTTGATATAGATGAAAAATCTATGTTCTTAGAAAAAAATGAAGATGGAACTTGGAAACAAGATTTTACTAAAGTAGTAAATGGGCTATCAGGACTTGAAGTAAGACTTCCTATTCTTCTTTCAGAAGGTGTTAATAAAGGAAGGTTAAGCATAAATAAAGTATGTGCTTTAACAAGTACAAATATTGCAAAAATATATGGTTGCTTTCCTCAAAAGGGAGTGATTGCTCCTGGCTCAGATGCAGATATAGTTATTGTAGATATGGAAAAAGAAGTGATTTTATCAAAAGATACATTACATAATAATATAAGTTATTGTTTACATGAAGGAATGAAAATAAAAGGCTACCCGATTATGACAATAGCTAGAGGAAAAATTATTATTGAAAATGACCAGTTTAAAGGAGAAAAAGGAAGAGGGCGTTTTATTAAACGAAAAATAAATTCACAATATTTAAAAAAATATGGGCTAAACTAAAAATTGGGAGTGTGAAAGTATGAACTCAGAAAATGAAAAACTTCGAAGTAAAGAATTATTACCAACAGGTAGTAAAGAAAGAGATATGTCATTATTTGATTATATTATTCTTTGGGCTGGAATGACAATTAATATAGTAGCTTTTAGTTTAGGAGCACAATATTATAATGGTGGGAAGGGATTATCTCCTTGGACTTTAGTATGTGTTATGCTTATTGGATATGGGATTGTAACTCTATTCACATCGCTTGTAGGTGATATAGGAACTAAATATGGAGTTCCGTTTGCAGCATATATAAGAGCTCCTTTTGGGTATAAAGGAGCTAACATTGCAGGGTTTATTCGTGCAATACCAGGATTATATTGGTTTGGGTTTTTAACTTGGATAGGAGCAGGGTCACTCAATAAAATTATGGCAATAATTTTTCCTGGTTTTGATAATTTAATGTTAATGATTATAATATTCGCTGCAGTGCAAGTATTAAATACAATGTATGGTTTGAAAGCTATGGCAAAATTTGGTTGGATAGCAATACCATCATTAGCAGTTATGTTTACAGCAATTTTAATAGGAACATTAAATAAATATAATATAACAATACCTGAAATTATGTCTATTGAAACAGAAGGAGGTTATTCATTTGCATTCGCTATTGCAGGAATAGCAGGAGGCTGGCTGACTATGGCATTAAATGGTAGTGATTTAACAAGACAGATAAAAAGATATGAAAATTATGAAAATATGAATTTTTTTCAACGTAATAAAAGAGCTATATTTGGACAAGTGGTTGGATTGATGATTGTTGGTGTAGTTACTATGTTAATAGGAGTAGCAAGTGGGATAACATCTGGGTTCTGGGACTTGAATGATGTTGTACCAGATTTATTCGCAAATAATAATATTGCTTTAATTTTATGTTTTATAGTTATAGTATTTGCTCAATGGTCTACTAATACAGCAGCTAATCTATTGCCACCTGCCTTAGTTCTTTTGAATTTTTCACCTAAAATCAAATATTGGATGAGTACAATTATTTGTGGAACTATTTCTATTGGTATTATGCCATGGAAAATACAAAGTTCAGGAGGCTTTTTAGTAGATATACAAAGCTGGATTTCTCAAATGTTAGGTCCTATTATTGGAATAATACTTACAGATTATTTTATTATAAGAAAATGTCAACTAAATGTAAAAGATTTATATACAGCAGGGGGACAATATGAATATACTAATGGATATAATATAAGTGCAATAATAGCACTGTTTATAGCATTTTTTATAGGTTTATTATTTGGAGATTATGCATTTTTTGTTGGCTCTATAGTAAGTGTTATTGTTTATTATGTGCTGATGAAATGTATAACTTTAAAAAAATATAATCAAAATATAGGAAAAGAAATATTTTTTGATTCAAGTATAAATTAAAATTAGGGAGATTTTGCTTTCTTAGAAAGATTTATTTGAAAATATAGAATATTTATTTCATAAAATAAATATAATTTATAACACATACAATTTTAGAATAGATATAGGTGATTTGAATAGAAAAAAGTAAATATAAAAATTAAAACTATTAGAGCATTATAAGTGAGAATTTAAATAATTAAAATTTAAAATGGCTTTCTATGATAAAATAGTATCATAGAAGGCTGTTTTTTTATAGAGAGGAAAAGTAATTTTAAGTGGAGAAAGGTTCATTAATTTTCAATTAGACTCTGGGAAAACATTAGATAAGCATAAGTGCTGAAAAATAGAGAACTTGAAGATGAATCAATAATTTGGTATAATACATTAGATAATCTAGATTTAGGAGGAAAAAATGATACTAGCAGGAAATAAGAAAGCATTTTTCGATTATTTCATAGAAGATAAATTTGAAGCCGGTATTGAGTTAGTAGGAAGTGAAGTAAAATCTGCAAAAGCTGGAAAAATAAGCATAAAAGAATCTTTTATAAGAATAATAAATGGAGAAATTTTTATTATGGGAATGTCAATAGTTCCATGGGGATTTGGAAGTGTATATAACCCAGATGAAAGAAGAGTGAGAAAACTTCTTCTTCATAAAAAAGAGATAAAAAAACTTCATGAAAAAGTATCTCAAAAAGGATATACTATTGTTCCTTTGAATGTCCATCTGTCTAAGGGATATGTAAAACTTGAGATAGCTTTGGCAAGAGGTAAGAAAAACTATGATAAGAGAGAAAGCTTAGCTAAAAAAGATGTTGAAAGAGATCTTCAAAGGATGGCAAAAGAAAGATAAAATTGAAAAAAAAATAGAAATATGCTATACTCTAATGTAGCATAAAAATTGAATAATGGGGATGCAAAGGTTTCGACGGGGTTCTCAGGTTATAGGTAGCAGGTCAGGGTGACCGCTGTGAGAGGTCAACTCATCGTTTAGATGGAAACAAAAATTACGCTTTAGCTGCTTAATGTCAGCTCACCTTTGAACATATTCTTCTGTAAATGTGTTCAGCCAAGGTGTCACTAAAATACAGATTACCCTAAATGATTTCTCTAAGTTATAGGGGACATTCCAGAGGATAGCTTTAGTTAGCCCTGTCTGTGGGATTAACTACTGCGAAATTCAATAGCAGACTAAACTTGTAGAAGCCTATGGCGCTGGCAATTTCGGACACGGGTTCGATTCCCGTCATCTCCACCAACCTTATCCATATACATGGGGATATCACGAACTCTGATTTCCACATGATTTGAATAGATTATAACCTGGTCGATAAATGCTTCGATTATTAATTTTTTTATTACTTTTATAAAAATGACTGAATAAATAAATTTATCCAGTCATTAATCTATAATTTTTATTACAAGGTTACTGTAATTTTTTGATTTTCTTTTTAATTATCCTTTCTTTTTTTAGTCCTATTTACTTCTTTTAAAGATTTTATAATATGAATATAATTTTCTTTTCTTAATTTTTTTATTTATAATATCTTTAGTTTCAATTTTTATTAATTAAGAGTAATATTCTATAAAATTTTCTACAATCTTAATTACTATCAGACAACCATTATTTTTGATATAATATTCAAGGTTCATACTGATTAATAAAAGAAAAATAGATTTAGCTTAATTTAAACTATAAAAAATAATTAGGCATTTAAATTGTTCTAAAAGAAAACTTCTTTAGCCTTTTGTTTAATTTCTTTAGAAGCAATAAAAGGAATTCTAGTTGTATATTCTTTTTTGGCAGCAATATATTTCTTAAATGGCCATTCAAAAATTTCCCTGTTCCAAATACCAATACTGTCATTATAGACTTCTCTTGCAGCTGTAATTTCTCTTTGAAGATATAGATTTTGTTGCATAGCATCTCTTAATTCCATATGACTTTTTAAATCAGGATAATTTTCAACTGCTATACTTAATCCACTGTAAGCTTTTTCTAGTTTTCCTTGAATTTCGTTTCTTTCACTTTCTTTAATATTTCCACCAGTTCTAAGTTTAGCAACTTCACTAAATATAGACTTATCTAGATCTACAGCTTTTTCTACTAATTTAGCAGTATTTTGTAAGACTATAACCCTTTGCTCTAAATAATTATCAATTTGAGAAGCACTTTGTTGTATTCTCTGTTCTAACTGATTAAAATATGATTCTTGTTTTTTTAAATTACTATATACAATACCAAGAATTATCACTCCTATGGGAATAATATAGTATATTTTGCTTATAGCCCCTCCAATTATCAGTCCTAAGCCCAATAGATACAATACACAGATTAATATTTGAAGACTTGGATCTTTTTCAACCTTAATCTGTTTAGCAATAACATTAGTATCTCTACCTTCTTCTCTTATTTCTTCATCTAATTCGTTTAACATATTTGACATAGTTTTCCTCCCTTATTTATTAGTTAAATTTTTCAATATTTTGCTATGCCTTATCTCATTTTCATTGGTAAATATTGCAAAAATATTATTTTTATAAGTATATTTTTTATTGCCTATTGATTTTGAAAATTCATGATTAATAGATTTTTCAAAATCTTTTTCTTCTATATTTATTTTTTTTATTTCCATTCTTCCAAGAGTACTAAGAGGAATATATTCAATCCAATCTACAGGGACATTATAGGTTCTTCCGTTATTTGCAGTTACAGGGATATACTGTGTTCTAGTAATTGTTTTATATGATTTTCCCTTTACTTCAACTAAATCAATATCTTCCTGAGTTTTGATAGTATTAGTTTTTAAAATAGAAGGAGTTATGGATTCACTGTGAGAAAAGAGATTTTGTCCTAAAGAGTTTGCCATAACTTCAGCTATGTATGAATTATAATTATAATTGAATTCATTTCCATAAATATAATTTTGTGATTTGTGTTGATGATATACAGGGATTGTAAAAATTGGTAAAAATAATCTATAAAAATTGCTAAAAAATTTTTTATTAATCTCATAATATTTTTCTTTTATTACATCAAATGAAAAATCATTATAATAAGACTTATTTACATTTAAAATCCAGTTTTTTCCATTTGAGATTTTATTTAATTTGTTCATTTTATGAAAAACAAAGTCATCTCCAAAATCTTTATCTTTTAATAATTCTATCATATTTCTTTGAGCTATTGGAGTAAAAAGTACTCTAAATTCAACTTCATTATTTCTATTTAAGGCTCCAAACAAACTATCAAACTCCAAGTTTCCCATTTCTAAAAAACTATCTCCTGTTTTAATTGATTTTTCACTTTTTTTCTTAATCTCTTTTTCTATTTTTTTTAGATATTTTGCAAGTTCTTTAGGTGTAAAATCATGAATAAAATTTGGTTCTCTTATAAAACTTAAATGTTCAGCTGCATCATTTCCATAGATTAAATCAATAATCTCTTCAAATATTTGTTTTGGTTTAACTATGCTTGCTCTTAAAGTTTGTGTCCTATTTCTTGATTTTCTTTCTCCGTTATAAGTATAATATTCAGTCCATGAAACTGTCAGTGAACCATGATAAGTTTCATCTACAACTCTATTTTGAATACTTTTTATTATAACAAAAGGATTTCCTAGAATTTCTCCTGATATCAAATCTTTTGCAGATAAATTACTATCTAATTGTTCAGCCATTCCAAAATTATATACTAAATCAGCATATCTTTCTATCTTAAAGTATTTATCTAAAATCAATGTAGGAATAATTTCAGTTATAAATTTATTTGCCATGTTACTCTCAAAGAGTTTTAGAAGAGGAGCAACCTGTGAATAGCATTCATCTTGTTTTGCTTTAAGTTCAGTTCCTAATTCTTCTATCTTTTGAATGTATATATATTTCTTTTTATTTATATATTTAAAATTTAAAATAGAAAGAGCAATGATAAAAAATCCTGTAATAACAGTTTTAATAGTTATATTATATATATTCTTATTCATATCAAAAAGTTTTTTTAATATTGTAATATTGTTTATTTCATATATTGTAAGGCAGATAGAACTAATTATCACTAAATAAGAAAAGCGTTTCAACCACTTTAATATATTTTCGTTTTTTGCTTTAGTACTTGATATTTCATTGTATTCTTCCACAGACTTTCTATTGACTTCAATATCTATATTAGATTCTTTTAATAGTTTTTTAAAAGTATCAGTAAGTTTATTTAAAAACTTTTCAGTTAGCTCTGTTTTATAATATTTTAATGGGTCCAATAATTTTTCTTGTTCATCAATGAGTTCCATAACTTTCCTCCAGATTTTAAATTCATTTATGTTAATTTAAATTTATACAAACTACTTCTAACCTCTTATAAGATATAATAATTTACTTAGTTTTATTATATCTTTCTAATTTAATTAGAGATAATTTTTATTTTGAATTAATAGATTTTTAATGATCATTAACAATTATATCATATTAAATTAGTTAAATTTTATTTTGTTACTTTTAGAGTGATATTTTTCTTCTTTAATACTTTGAAATAAAATTTTTGTTAATTTTATTTTTTTATGTTAAGAATATAAATCAAACTTAGAATAAGAAAACAAAAAGTAAACAAGAATATAAGAAATATAAAAAATAAAGTAGTAAAAGCAAGAAAAATATCAAAAAGACAGAATTTAGAAGAGCTCTATTTTCTGTTTTTTTATTTTGTAATGAAAAAATAATTCTTTTTATGATGTTTAACATTAAAAAATGATTCGATATTAATATAAATGTTTAAAAATAAATCATAAAAAAGTTGACAATGGAAAAACCATGGAGTATACTTAAATTAATTAATAAACTTTCTTTATTAAAAATGAAAGGAGAATATAATGGCGACAATTAATGGAAAACCTAAAATAATAAAAGAAATAAATATGGCTTTAGTTAGAAAAAATATTATTAGACATTCACCTATAACAAAGCCGGAATTATCAAAATTACTTGGACTTAGTCTTCCAACTGTAAATAAATGTGTAGATGAACTTCTTGAAAAAGAAATTGTAAAAGTATTTGAAGGAGAGATACAGGTAAAAGGAAGTGGAAAAAAACCAATATTTTATGAGATAAATAGTGATCATGTATCATATATAGCTGCATATTTTAAAGGAACAATTCTTACAGTAAGAGAATATAATCTTCTTGGAAAAATAAAAAATGAAAAAGTAAAAAAATTGAAAGAAGACAGTGATGAAAAAGTGTTAATTTCAGTTTTAGATAAAATAATAAAAGAATCTAAGAATAAAGAAAATATAGAAGCTATTTCTATTGGTGTTGCAGGAATTGTAGAAGAAAATGGAAGTATTAATAATGTTTATACCTTGAAAAAATTTAATGGGGTTTTCTTAAAAAGAATATTGGAAAAAAGATACAATATTCCAATTATAATAGAAAATGATGCAAACTTGGTGACTTTTGGTCTTATAGATAAAATAGAATTTAACACTAAAAATCTTGTATATATTTATATGGGAACTGGTATAGGAACAGGAACAGTAATTGATGGAAAACTTCATAAAGGAAAATCTAACTTTTCTGGAGAAATAGGAGAGCTTCCTATATCAATAGAAAAAACTTTAGAAGATGATTATAAAGAAGTTCTAAAAAGAAAAGATATGGAAAAATTTGAAAAAATTATAATTTTTGTAATTATGATTAATATTTCTATATTGAATCCTGAAATAATAGTATTGAATAGTGATATATTGAAAATCGAAAAAAGTTTATTGCGAAATATAATTAAAAAAATATCTAAAAAATTTGGAGAAAAGAATATGCCAGAAATTATTCTTGATAATAATGATATTGAAAATGGTATGAAAGGTGCATTAAAATTAGCTCTTCAAGAAAGTGACAAAGATTTAAAAATAATAGGGAAATAGAGGTAAAAAATGGGATATATATTATCGGTAGATGGTGGGGGAAGCAAAACTCTGTATTGTCTATATGAAATAGAGAATGATTATAAAGAATACATTAGAGGGGATAGTACTAATTATAAAAATATTGGAATAGATGTTGTTAAAAGCAATCTTGAAAAAAATATTAATGAAATAATGAATAAAAAAAATATAAGTTTTCAAGATATAAAATATTTTGTATTTGGATTTTCCAGTTGTGATACTGCTGAAGATTATAAACTATTTAAAAAAATACTTGAAGATATTGGAGTAAAAGAGAATTTTGTAATAATGAATGATGCAGAACTGGCTTTCAGAGCTATATGTCCATTTGAAGATGGAGGAGTTATTGTATCTGGAACAGGATCTATAGGTTTTGCTTTTGATGACAAAAAAGTAGTAAGAGTTGGAGGCTGGGGAAAAGAACTTAGTGATCTTGGATCAGGATATTGGATAGGCAGAAAATTTCTTGAAAAATATATTCTCTATTTAGAAGGTATGGAAGAAAAGGATAAGTCTTTTGATAAAGTAGAAATATTTGCTGATAATAGAAGAAAGCAACTGGAAAAAATAGTTGAAAAATATAATACAACAGAAAAAATAGCAAGTATAGCAAAATTTGTTATAAAGGAAAAAGATACATTATTATGTGAAAAAATATTAGATGAAGCAGTAGTAGAGCTTATGAAAATGGTAAAACAGATATCTAAGAATATAAAAAAAGATAAATATACTCTTGTATTGTCAGGAGGAGTAGCTGTAAATGAAATAGTTACAGTTAAAATAAAAGAAAAAATAGTTCAATGTGGTTTAGAAAATAAGATAAAGTTAGTTGCCAATAAGTATGAGCCTGTAGATGGTGGAATAAATATAGGACTTAATTATCTGAATAAAAATATCTAAATGGTGGTGAAAATGAAAAAATATTTACAGGTGTTTTCTGGAGGATTTTCAAATCTGGAAGTAGATATAGAAAAATTAAAAGAAAAGCTTTTAAAAATAATGAAGATAAAAAAAATAGATGGAATTATTATAGGTTGGAATGAAAATAAAGAATTATATAGGGAACTAAAGGACTTTTTAAGACCTTATGAAACAAAGCTATATTTTTGGTTTCCAGTATTTTCAGAATTATCTTATTATAAGAAATTTAATAAAGTATTAGATTATAAAGAGGAAGAAATAGAAAATTTTTCATTTCAAGAAGGAGAAAACTTTGAATTTTATTGCCCTAATACTATTGAAAATATCCAAAATATAGAAAAAATATTTGATGAAAAATTTTCTGATTATGAAATAGATGGAGTTTTTCTGGATAAAATAAGATATCCAGCATTTTCAAATGGAGGAAAAGCTGTATTTAGTTGTTTTTGTCCTGCATGTATAAAAAAGATGAAAGAAAAGGGAATAGACGTAGAGAAATTAAAAATATACATTGAAGAAAGTTTTGGAAAGTTAGGAAATAATCCCCTTGAAATAGAAAAATATGAAAATTTTAGATATAAATTTAAAAATAAGGAAATGGATCAATATTTTCAATTTAAAAATGCTTCAATAAGTGAAAAAGTAAATGAACTTATAGATTTTTTTAAGAGCAAAGGGTTGGAAGTTGGATTAGATACATATGCTTCTGACATATCTTATCTATTTGGGCAAGATATAATAAGGCTCAGCCAAAAAGCAGATTTTATTAAACCTATGTATTATAGAAGAACTTATGCGCCAGCAGGAATACCTTTTGAAATTCAGACTTTTGAAGAAATGTATAATAAAGAAGCTGGAGAATTTCTTTTAAATATTATAGGAGAAAAAGATTTAAAGAATAATATAGGAAAAGAACAAATGATAGAAGAAGTAAAATATTTATCTGAAAATTTAGAGAATATATTTCTAGGAATAGATTTTAATAAGAAAGAGAATATTGCATTAAGTGATAAAGAATATATAAAAGAAGTATTTGATATTTTAGAAGAAGGAAATTCAAAGGGAATAGTTCTTTCATGGGATTTGATGAGTATACCTGAAGAACATTTAAAAATATTTCTGGAAAGGGAGGAAAAATGCGATTAGGAGATGTAATTCTGAATTGTAAAAATATAAGCAAATCTTTTTCCAAAGTAGAAGTTTTAAAAAATATAAATATTGAAATAAAAAAAGGTGAAGTTCATGCAATAATAGGAGCAAATGGTGCAGGAAAATCTACTTTGATGAAAATAATATGTGGAGTGCATGAAGCTAATGGTGGAGAACTTATATATAAAGGAAACATAGAAAAATTTAAAACACCTTTAGAGGCACAAAAAAAAGGAATAAGTATAATATATCAAGAATTGAGTCTTGTATCAACGCTTAAAAATTATGAAAATCTTTTTGTAGGAAATGAAATAAAAAAATATGGTGTATTTACTGACGATACAGCTATGGTTAAAAAATTTAAAGAATTATGTGAAAAATTAAATTTTGATATAGATCCGATGGAGATAACTAGAAATATGAGTATATCTAAGCAACAAATGATAGAGATACTTAAAGTTGTAGCAAATGATTCAGATATCATAATAATGGATGAACCAACTACCTCATTATCAGAAAAAGAAAAAAAATCTTTATTTGATGTTATAAGAAGATTAAAAGAAGCTGGAAAGACAGTTATATATATTTCTCATATGTTGGAGGAAGTATTTTCAGTATGCGATAGAATAAGTGTATTGAGAGATGGAGAATTTATAGCTACCCAAAAAGTCTCAGAACTTACAAAAGATAAAGTAGTAGAGTTGATGACAGGAAAAACAGTCAAAAAAGGAAATATAAAAGAAAAAAAAGATAATAGAAATGAAGTAATTCTTGAAGTAAAAGAATTGGAATATAAAAATATATTAAAAAATGTATCTTTTCAAGTTAAAAGAGGAGAGATATTAGGAATAGCAGGATTAGTTGGTTCAGGAAGAAGTGAGTTAGCAGAATGTATATTTGGAGCAAGGGAAATAGATAAGGGAGATATTTATCTTGAAGGAAAAAAGAAAAAGTTTTCTCATCCTAAAGATGCTATAAAAAATGGGATAGGACTTATACCGGAAGACAGAAAGAATTTTGGACTCATATTGAAACATACAATAAAAGATAACTCTACATTGATACAGATAAAAAAGATGTTGTCTGGTGTTCTTTTAAACAGTAAAAAAGAAAATAAACATATTGAAGAATCAATAAAAGATCTTTCAATAAAAGTTTCAGATTATAATTTGAAAGTATCAAGTCTTAGTGGTGGAAATCAGCAAAAAATAGTTATTTCAAAATGGAAAGATATGGATTTGAAAATTTTGATATTTGATGAACCAACAAAAGGAATAGATGTAAATGCCAAAGAAGATATCTTTAAAGTAATTGAAGATTATGCAGCCAAAGGAGTAGGAATAATTTTTATATCTTCTGATCTTGGAGAAGTGGAAAGAATAGCAGATAGAGTTCTTGTATTAAAACGAGGAAATTTTATCAATGAACTTAGAGGAAATGATATAAATATAGAAAAAATAAACTATTTGGCATTAAATGGTTAGGATGGAGGATATATGTTAGTACAGTTAAAAAATTCTTTCAAAAGAGAAAATCTCTTGAAAAATTATGGGATAATAATAGGCTTTTTAGTTTTATGTACAATAATAAGTTTTGCAACACCTAATTTTCTTACAAGAAACAATATACTTAATCTATTAAGACAGTCATCAATAATAGGCGTTATAGCAACAGGAATGACATTTGTAATAATTTCAGGAAACTTTGATATATCAGTAGGAAAAATAGCTGCCCTAGGGGGAACTATAATAATGAGTATGATTTCAAATGGACATAGTTTTATTATAGCACTTTTAACAGCACTTTTAGCAGGAGCAGTTATTGGATTAATTAATGGATTTGCAGTTGCAGTCATAAAAATACCATCTCTTATAGCAACTATGGGAATGGTCGTAATTTTACAGGGGCTCATTTTTATATATACAGGGGGATATCCAATATCTGGAATAAATCCAGTCCTTTCTCTTATTGGAAGAGGCTATATCTTGGGAATACCTGTACCTGTAATAATTTTCTTCCTTGGGGTAATACTGGCTAATGTAGTTTTAAGAAAGACAGTAATGGGAAGAAGAATATATGCAGTAGGAGGGAATGAAGATTCCAGCAGACTGTCAGGTATAGATACTATAAAGTATAAAATAATGGTATTCATGATAAATGGTATGGCCTCAATAATAGGGGGACTTATCTTGGTTTCAAGATTGAGTACAGCTACTCCTACAGCAGGAGAGGGATATGATATGGACGCCATAGCTTCAGTTGTAATCGGGGGAACAAGTGTAAATGGTGGAGAAGGAAATGTTATGAGAACAATAATTGGAGTTCTTCTCATGAGTGTTATAAGTAATAGTTTCAACCTTATAGGTGTGAGTATATATTTTCAATATGTTTTTAAAGGAATAATAATACTTGCAGCAGTAGGGTTTGGAAGTTTTAAGAAAAAATAGGTTTCAATATAAAAATAAGGAGGAGTAAGATGAAAAAATTATTATTAGGAGCTTTATGTTTAGTACTTGGAGCAACTGCTTTTGCAGCAGAAAAAGTTATCGGAGTATCTTTGCCTGGACCAGTAGGATATTTTATAGCTGTAAGAGATGGAATGGACACACAAGCTAAAAAAGAAGGGGTAAAACTAGAATATACTGATGCTAACTGGGATCCTATAAAACAATTATCTCAAATAGAAGATCTTGTAGCAAAAAAAGTAGATGTAATAGCAGTGGCAGCAGCTGATTCAGAAGCTATTAAAGGAGCAATTGCAATAGCTAATGAAGCAAAAATACCAGTTATAGCATTTACAAATGCAATAGGAAGCGATGAAGATGGAAAGTATGATGGTGTAGTTACTTATGTTGGGCAAAACGAAGTAAAAACAGGAGCACTAACAGGAAAAATAGCAAAAAATTTATTAAAAAAAGATGATGCAAAAATAGTTCTTATAGAAGGAGTTCCAGGAACACCTCCTCAAAGAAATAGAAAAAAAGGTCTTACTGAAGAATTAGCAGGAACAAAAATGGAAATAGTATATAATCAAACAAGCAGATGGGAAAAAGAAAGAGCTATGAAAATAGTTGAAGACCTTATTCAAAAAAATCAAAAAATGGATATAATAATAACTCAAGATGATAACTCAGCTATGGGAGCAGGAATGGCATTACAAGAAGCTGGATTAAAAGATAAAATATATGTAGTAGGACTTGGAGGAAGTAAAGAAGGTCTTGCAGCTATAAAAGATGGACTTATTGATGGAACTACATATATGTCAGCTGTAGAAGAAGGAGCAAAAACTATAGAAGCAGCTGGAAAATTATTAAGAGGGGAAAAACTTGAACCAGTAACTCCTATGATTCAGGTAGAAGTAAATAAAGAAAATGTAGATAACTTTAAAGGTGAATGGTAAAAAATTGAAAGGAAGTGCAAATTCTTTTGTACTTCCTTCTTTTTTTGTGGTATGCTATATTTGTATATATGAAAATTGCGAGGTGTAAAATGCAGTACAAAAGTAAGGATATAGCAAAAGCTTCAGTTATAATGGCTATGAGTTCAAGAGAGGAAGAAGCAGAACTTAAAGTAAAATATTTGAATTCGGGAATAAAAACGGCTGCTGTGGATATAGGAGGAAATGTGGTTGATTCTATTTCTAAAATATTAGAGAGAGCTTTAGTGGCTTCTAAAAGAAATGGAATAATATCAGAATCACATATATATGAGGGGGCTCTTACAGGAGCAACAAGAGAAGCTATAGCTCAGATTATGGATAAAGCAGTTGGATTTAATGTTGGAGGAAAAATAGGAATTGCAAGATGTCAGGAACATCTTTCTGTATGCATTTTTTTGACAATAGGAATGTTCAGATTGGACGAAGTGGTAATTGGGCTGGGACATAGAGCAGTACCAGTAGATCAGGAGTAAATAACTGTTGACAAAAGCAAAGATTTTTTATATAATCATTATTAATAAATACGTAGAATAGTAAAATAGTAGGAATTGAAAAGAAGTAGAAAAACAAAACAGTAGAATTGTAGGATAGTAGAAAAAATTAATACCATTTATAAAATTACCCTTTTTAAAAGGGGATTTGTTGTATTATGTTAATTTTACCTTTTTACAATTTTATGTAAAAAGGTTTTTTTATTTTCCGTTCAATAATAATCAGGAGGAGAAAATGAAAATAAAAGTAGGACAGAGATTGATGATGATGGTGATGTTTTTAATTATCGTTGGAGTACAAAGTGTAGCTCAAGAAGGAAAAAAGTTTAAAATAGGTATTTCACAGTTTGCAGAACACCCAGCATTAGATGATGTAAGAAAAGGTTTTGAAGATGAATTAAAATCTTTGGGAGTAAATGCAGATATAATATATAAAAATTCACAGGGAGATACTGGAGTAGCAGGGGTAATAGCTCAAAAATTTGTATCAGATAAAGCAGACTTAATATTTGGAATAGCAACTGTATCAGCTCAAGCTGCTAAACAATCTACAGATAAAATACCTGTTCTTTTCAGTGCTGTAACAGATCCAGTAAATTCTCAATTAGTAAAAACAATGGATAAAGTAGGTGGAAATGTAACAGGAACAACTGATGCCACTCCTATGGAAAAACAATTGGAATTATTTCAAAAAATTGATCCAAAAATAAAAAAAATAGGAATAATCTATAATACAAGCGAATCAAATTCAGAAATTCAAGTAGCTAATGCAAAAAAAATAGGAGCTGAAATAGGACTTGAAGTTAAAGCTGTTGGAGTAAATAATATAAATGATATACCTCAGGCTGTAAATTCGCTGATATCTAAAGTAGATGGATTTTATACTATTACTGATAATATAGTTGCTTCTGCAATAAACCTTATTTCTATGGCAGCTAATGAAAGAGGAATGGTAACAGTAGGTGCAGAAGAAGCCCATGTAAAAGGGGGAATACTTCTGACAGATGGACTTAGTTATTATGAATTAGGAAGACAAACTGGTCGTATGGCTAAAGAAATACTTGTAGATGGAAAGAAACCAGAAGATATGCCAGTCGAAACTTTAGCTAATACTACTAAAGTAGTAAATGTAAAAACAATGAATAATTTGAAATTGAATAAAGAGCTTCCAGTTTTTGAAGGAGCAGAGTTTATAGAGCAATAGAAAAAGGGGTAAAAAATGAATTCGTTAATGACTATATCAATAGAACAAGGACTCATATTTGCAGTATTGGCAATGGGAGTATTTATAACATATAAAATATTAGATTTTCCAGACTTATCAGTTGAGGGAACATTTCCATTTGGAGCATTTATTTTTGCAAGATTTGCAACTTTAGGTCTTGATCCCATAATAAGTACTGTATTAGCATTTGTATTTGGATTGCTAGCTGGGGTTATAACATATTTTCTTCATATTAAAATGAAAATAGCTCCTATATTAGCAGGAATACTTACAATGACTATCCTTTATTCTGTAAATTTAAGAATAAATGGAAAAGCAAATATTCCTTTATATAATAGCCCATCTGTTTTTTCATTAGGAAATAAGATAGTAGTTCTTGTGATAATAGTCATGCTTATAAAAGTGTTAATGGATATGTTTCTTAAAACAGAGATAGGATATCTTCTTATAGCAACTGGAGATAATGAAACACTTGTAAAATCTTTAGGTGTGAGCTGTGACAAATTTAAACTTTTAGGACTTATGCTTTCAAATGGGTTGGTAGCTGTAAGTGGAGCTCTTATGGGTCAAAGACAGGGATTTGCAGATATAAATATGGGAACATCTATAATAGTTTCTGCACTTGCTTCTATTATAATAGGAGATACTATTTTAAAAAAATCAACAAAATTAAAAGGAACAACAAGAGCAATATTAGGTTCTATAAGCTATAAAATAATAGGGGGAATAGCAATAGATTTAGGTCTTGCACCAACAGATTTAAAAGCTATCAGTGCAATAATAGTAATAATATTTATAGGATATAACAATGCGTCATTCTTTAGTCTGAAAAAGAAGGGAGGAGAAGAAAATGCTAAAAATAAAGAACTTGTCAAAGAGTTTTAATGGTGGAACTGAAAATGAATTAAATATATTTAAAGGATTTAATCTTCATATAAAAGAAAGTGAATTTGTGGCAATATTAGGTTCAAATGGTTGTGGAAAAAGTACTTTGTTCAATCTTATAAGTGGGGCATTAAAAGAAGATACTGGAAGTATCCTTCTTGATGAAAAATCAATAAATAATTTAAAAGAAGAAGAGAGAGCTTGGGGAATAGGAAAAGTTCATCAAGATCCATCAAAGGGAGTATCTCCTTCTCTCACTATATTGGAAAATCTTTCTTTAGCAGATAAAAAATGCGAAAAATTTTCTTTGAGAAGTCTTATAAAAAAAGATAAAATAAAAAGATTTATTGAAATTTTAAAGGAAGTAGATTTAGGACTTGAAAATAAATTGAATACACAGGTAAAATTTTTGTCAGGGGGGCAAAGACAAGCTCTTTCTCTTATTATGGCAACTCTTAAAAAACCAAAACTTCTTCTTTTAGATGAACATACAGCAGCTCTTGACCCTAAAACATCAAAAGTAATAATGGAGAAGACAAAACAGCTTATTGATAAACAGCATATTACTGCTATGATGATTTCTCATAATTTAAGGGATGCAGTGCAGTATGCTGACAGAATAATTATGCTGGACAAAGGGAAGATTATACTTGATGTAGAGAGTAAAAAAATAACTGAATCTGAACTTGTTAAAATATATAATTCTAAAATAGAAAAAGAACAGATGAGGGCAGCAGGATAAAATGAGAATAAAGTTTTAGAGTTTTTGAAGTTGGAAGATTTCTGATGAAAAAATTTTAAAACTTTTTTTATTAGAAAAATATTTTTATATCTTTACAAGTGTTTGATACTGATTGACAAAAAACAATGGAAGTAGTATTATAATAGATAGTTTGGTAGAAAAATTTAGGGAGGGAGTCAAATGTCAGATTGTAATACTTGTCCATCAGGAAGCAGTTGCACAAAAGATAAAGAAAGTTGTGGGATAATAAATAATCCACATAATAACATAAAAAAAGTAATTGGAGTAATGAGTGGTAAAGGTGGAGTTGGAAAATCTACAGTAACAACTTTGTTTGCAAAAGAATTAAATAAGTTGGGATATAAAGTTGGGATAATGGATGCAGATATAACTGGTCCAAGTATTCCAAGATTAATGGGAATGAAAGATGAAAAAGCTATGGGAGATGGAGAAAATATATATCCTGTAGTATCTAAAGAGGGAATAAAAGTTATTTCTCTTAATTTATTAATAGATGATGAAAATGAACCAGTAATCTGGAGAGGACCTGTAGTAGGTGGAGCTGTGAAACAATTCTGGGAAGATGTAATATGGGGAGATCTTGATTTTCTATTGATAGATATGCCTCCAGGAACAGGAGATGTAGCTTTAACAGTTATGCAGTCAACACCAATAAATGGAGTGGTAATGGTATCTGTTCCTCAGGATATGGTATCTATGATAGTAGCAAAAGCTGTAAATATGACTAAAAAAATGAATATACCAGTATTAGGTGTAGTTGAAAATATGAGTTATATAGTATGTCCAGGATGTGAAACTAAAATAAGCTTCAATGAAGAAAATGGAGTAAATGACTTTTTAAATGAAATGGGACTTACTCTATTGGGAGAACTTCCTATGACTAGAGGAATAGCAGGACTTACAAAAGGAAAAGAAGAGGGAATAGGAGAATTATTCACACCTATTGCTGTAAATATTGTTAAAGAAATTGAAAAATTATAATAAATAATTTAAAAAATGGGAACAACTTATAAATAGAAATATTTATTAATAGTTTTATTTGTAAAAAAATATGAGAAATAATTAAAGGCAAAGAAAATAAATTTTAGTGATTTTGAGTTCAAAAATATTTTATTGAAAAAATTCTAAAATTTTATTTTCATATCATATACAAAGAGGGTGAAATTTTCACCCTCTTTGTATATTTAGATTAATTAGCTTTAACTTTATTTTTATCTAATTTAGCAATAATTTTTTCATTGATAGAGAAAAATATAAATACAGCTGTGAATATGAATAATAGAAGCTGATACCATAATAGAGGAATAATATCTAATGGAGAAACTTTACCAGCTGTAAATCCTAATAAAATAAGCATTTGAGCCCCATAAGGAATAAGTCCCTGAAATATACAAGAGAAGATATCCAATATTGCAGCACTTTCTCTGAGATCAACATTATATTTCTGGCATATTCTTTTGGCAATAGAACCATTTATGATAATTGCAACAGTATTATTAGCAACTGCCATATCTGTTACAGCAACTAAAAGACCAACACCAATTTTAGCACTTTTCTTTCCAATTATTATTTTTTGAATCTGGTCAATTAACCATTGTATACCACCAGCTTTTGTAGCCATAGCAGCTAATCCTCCAGTTAGAAGTGAAAGAAGGAATATTTCATTCATACCAAGAAAACCATTGTATATCTCATTTGTTAAAGAAAGTAAAGTAAAGTTTCCAAAGGCTAATCCTATTATTCCAGAAAGGAATATTCCACAAGTAAGAACAATAAAGACATTTACTCCTACAATAGCTAGAATAAGAACTACAAGATATGGAACAACTTTCAAGAAATTGTATGTAAGAACTTCTATATGAGGAATTTGATCTGGTTTTCCAAATATCAAAAGTAAAATAACTGTAATAATAGCAGCTGGAGCAGCAATATATAAGTTTACTCTAAACTTATCTCTCATTTCAACGCCCTGAGTTTTTGTTGCTGCAATAGTAGTATCTGATATAACTGAAAGGTTATCTCCAAACATTGCTCCACCCATAACAGCAGCTAAGATTAAAGGAAGAGGAACTCCACTTTTTTCAGCAAGTCCTACAGCAATAGGAGTTATAGAAACAATAGCTCCTACAGAAGTTCCAGTGGCTGTAGATATAAAAGATGCTATTATAAATAATCCTGCAGCTATATAGTGAGCGGGAATATATGTGAGTCCCATGTTAACAGTAGCATCTACTCCTCCCATAGCTTTAGATACTCCAGCAAAAGCACCTGCAAGTAGATAAATTATACACATTGTAATTATGTCTTGGTGTCCACACCCTTCAAGGAAAGTTTCAAATTTTTCCATAATAGTTCCCTTAAACAGTATGAAGGCAACAATTATACCAACAAAAACTGCAACTGGTGATGGCAGTTGATAGAATGCCATTGGAACACCTCTCATTTGAAGTACTATACCTGTTCCAAGATAGATGACAACAAATACCAGAAGGGGTATTAACCCGGTAAAGCTTGGTTTAGATTTGTTCTCCATATAGAACCTCCTGTTTATTCTTTATATTTTGCTAAGACCATATTCTAAATCAGCTATAATATCTTCAATGTTTTCAAGACCAACAGACAATCTTACTAATCCATCAGTTATTCCAGCTTCCATTCTTTCCTCTTTAGTATAAGGAGAGTGAGTCATAGATGCTGGGTGTTGAATTAGAGTTTCAGTGTCTCCTAAAGATACAGCTAGTGAACATAGTTTCAAATTATTTAAAAGAATCTTTCCAGCTTCAAATCCACCTTTTAATTCAAAAGACATGATTCCACCAAAGGCGTCCATTTGTTTTGCTGCAGTTTCGTGACCTGGATGTGATTTAAGTCCAGGGAAATAAACTTCAGCAACTTTATCATGAGCTGCTAAGAACTCAGCAACTTTCATAGCATTTTCACAATGTTTTTTCATTCTTACTTCAAGAGTTTTCATTCCTCTAATTATTAAATATGCTTCCATAGGACCTAAAACTGATCCTGTCATATCTTTTATTCCAACTAATCTTATTTGATCAATTAAATCTTTTTTAGAAATAACCATACCTGCAATAACATCTCCATGTCCATTTAGGTATTTTGTAGCTGAATGAACAACTATATCTGCTCCTAATTCAATTGGTTTTTGGCAATAAGGAGTAGAAAATGTATTATCAACAATAACTAATGTGTTAGGATTAGTATGAGCAACTTCAGCTATAGCTTTTATATCAACTATTTTTAAATTAGGATTAGCTGGAGTTTCCAAATAAACAGCTTTAGTATTAGGCTTCATAGCTTTTTTAACAGCTTCTGCATCTGATGTATCAACAAAACTTACTTCAATTCCAAATTTTGATAACCCATGACTAAAGAAAGCAAAAGTACAACCATAAAGAGTTTTATCAGAGATAATATGATCTCCAGCTTTAAGTATAGTCCACATAACTGAAGAGATAGCTCCCATACCAGATGATGTGGCTACAGCGGCTTCTCCATGCTCTAATTGAGCTATTTTATCTTCTAATACAGCAGTAGTAGGGTTTCCAAGTCTTGAATATATGTATCCTGATTCTTCCAATGCGAATCTTCTTCCACCTTGCTCAGCTGAATCAAATACAAAAGTAGAAGTTTGAAATATAGGTACAGCTAATGTACCATATGGATTTTTACAACTACCTCCATGAATACTTACAGTACCAAATCCTGCTTTTTTGTTTTCCATAATACTCCCTCCTTAATAATGTCAAATATGTGTTTTAAATATATAATATAAGAATAAAACGCTTTGTTATAATACGATTTTATTATATAATATAAGAAAAATCAAACATTTAACTTTAAAAGTGTCTTATGACACTTTGGATAAAGTGTTTTTAGAATACCTCAAAATGGGAGGGGAATATTACTATGAATAAGAAAATTATTAGGAATACAGGAACTAATTTTTATACCCAACTTTATGAGCTCTTAAAAGCTGAAATAATTACAAAAAAAATGAAACCTGATTCAAAATTTTATTCTATAAGACAGACAGTTATCAAATTTGATGTAAATATTAATACAGTTTTAAGAGTCTATAGAATGCTTGAGGAAAATGGATATATATATTCAATAAAAGGAAAGGGGTGCTTTGTAAAAGAGTACTCAGACTTTACTATTAGTGACAAAGTTATTCCCATTATGGAAAGTTTTAGATATGGACAACAAAATGAAATTCCTGAAATAATTTTTTCTAATGGTACGCCATCAAAAGATTTCTTTCCAGTAGAAGTGTATCAGAAACTTTCAGAAAAAGCAATAAAAGATTGTGGAAAAGAGCTATTTGGATATCAAAATGTACAGGGATTAACTAGTTTGAGAGAAGCATTGGCTGATTACCTTGAAAAAGATGATATTTTTGTAGAAAGTGAAGATATAATTATAACTTCTGGAACTCAACAATCTTTGGATATAGTAGTTAAAGCTTTTGGATGCCACCCAGTAAAAACAATAGTCATATCTAATCCAACATATCCCAATGCAATAAATTTTTTAGGAGATGTATGTAATATTAAGACAATGGATATTGAAAATGATGGTTGGAATATGGAAGAATTTGAAGAACTTATAAAAAAAGAAAAGATACATATGGTATATATAATATCAAATTTTCAAAATCCAACTGGAATAGTGTGGTCAGATGAAAAGAAGAAAAGACTTATTCAATTAGCTGAAGAATATGATTTTTATATAATAGAAGATGACTGTTTCTGTGAATTTTATTATGATGATAATAAAGTATATTCAATAAAAAGTATGGATAAAAATGGAGAAGAGAGGGTTATATATATAAGAACATACTCAAAGATGTTCATGCCCGGAATAGCATTAGCTTTTATGATTCCTCCAAGAAAATTTATGGAGAAGTTTGTATTCATAAAATATGGACTTGATCCAAATACACCAGGGTTAAATCAAAAAATATTAGAATATTTTATAACAGAAGGTCATCTTGACAAGCATTTAGAGGAATCAAAAAAAATATTGGCAGCTAAATTTCAAAAGATGCTTTCCTTACTTCTAAAAATACCACATATAAAAATATTGAATATACCAAGAGGTGGTTTTTTTATTTGGATAGAGTTAGCAGACTATATTGATGGAGAGAAGTTTTATTATAAGTGTAAATTAAGAGGACTTTCGATATTACCAGGAAGTATATTTTATTACAATAAAAGAAATTCTTGTGAGATACGAATAAGCTTTTTATCTACAACTATGGAAGAGATTGAAACAGGAATAAAAATAATGGAAAATGTTCTTATAAATTGTGAAGGAGCAAAGAAAATTACAGGGAAAAAAGCACAAAAATAGATATAGCCCCCTTTTATTATTTTACTTAAAAGAGGGCGTGCATTATTCTTGCATTATTTTAATAATTCTTCCAAAGCTAAATTTAATTCCAAAACATTAATCATATTATTATTTATATTATTTTTTACTAATTCTATAATTTTTTCTTCAGGAATATTATTAGCTTTAGCGATTCTTTTGGTTTGTATCATTGCTCCTTGAATTGATATGTTAGGATCAACTCCTGAGCCAGAAGCAGTTACCATATCAATAGGAATTTCTTTAGTTTCTAGTTCTGGATTATCATTTAAGAATTTTTCTATTCTATTCTTTAAATTTTCAGAATATATAGAATTGCTTATTGATAAGTTTGAACCTCCAGAAGCAGGAAGCGCTTCAGTTTCTTTCATAGAATTATATGTATTGTAATTAAAAGCAGATGGTCTTCCATGAAAATATCTATCACTTGTAAAAAGTTGTCCTATATATTTACTACCTATAGCTTGCTCATTTTTATAAATAATACTTCCATTTGCACTATTTTTAAAAAATGTTTGAGCAAATATATTTATTATACCTGTATAAAGTACAGTAATTATAAATAAAGAAATTGTAATATAAATACTTTTTTTTATCAGTTCCATTTTTTCCTCCTTTATTTTACATTCCCAAAATTAAAAGGAATGGTGTAACTATTAAATCTATTAATTTTATTCCTATGAATGGAGCTATGATTCCACCAACTCCATATATACCTAGATTTTTAAGAAGCATTACCTGAACATTCATAGGTTTATATTTTACTCCTTTTAATGCGATAGGAACTAGGAGTGGAATGATAATTGCATTAAATATTAATGCTGAAATTATTGCACTTATTGGAGAAGAAAGATGCATGATATTAAGTTTTTCCATTTGAGGAATAGCAGCTATAAACATAGCAGGAATAATAGCAAAATATTTAGCAACATCATTAGCTATACTGAATGTAGTTAAAGCTCCACGAGTTATTAATAATTGCTTGCCTATTTCTACAACTTCAAGAATTTTTGTAGGATTGGAATCTAAGTCTACCATATTAGCAGCTTCTTTAGCAGCAATAGTACCACTATTCATTGCGATACCTACATCAGCCTGAGCAAGTGCAGGAGCATCATTAGTTCCATCACCTGTCATAGCTACCAATTTTCCTTGAGCTTCTTCTCTCTTTATCACTTCAATTTTTTCTTCAGGAGTACATTCTGCAACAAATTCATCTATTCCAGCTTCTTTAGCTATAGTTTCGGCAGTTAGAGGATTATCCCCAGTACACATAATAGTTTTAATTCCCATCTTTCTGATATTGTCGAATCTTTCTTTTAATCCTGGTTTTACTGTATCTTTTAAATAGATAACTCCATAAATTTTATCATCGACAGCAAGAACCAAGGGAGTTCCTCCAAGTCTTGATATTTTGTCAATTATACTATCAAGATCTTTAGGGATAATTCCATTTTGTTCTTGAATAAATTTTTTGATTGAAGAACCAGAGCCTTTTCTGATTTTTTGACCATTTTCAAGGTTTATTCCACTAGTTTTTGTTTGAGCACTGAATTCAATAAATTCAGCTTTATCATAATCCTTTTCATTTAAAATAATATCAAATTTTTTACCTAACTCTACAATAGATCTTCCTTCTGGAGTCAAATCTTTTAATGAAGAAATAACAGAATATTCTATCATTTTATCTTTAGATATTCCTTTTACAGGAAAAAATTCATCAGCAAGTCTGTTACCAAATGTGATAGTTCCTGTCTTATCTAAAATAATAGTATTAATATCCCCACAAGTTTCAACAGCTTTACCAGACATAGCGATAACATTAAATTTATTTACTCTATCCATACCAGCTATACCTATGGCTGAAAGCAACCCTCCAATTGTAGTTGGAATTAAACAGACAAGTAAAGCAATAAGTGTAGATAGTGGAAGGTGAACTCCAGCATATAATCCCATTGGAAATAGGGTAACAATGACAACTAAAAATATGAGAGTTAAACCTACTAATACAATATTTAAAGCTATTTCATTAGGAGTTTTTTTTCTCTCAGCTCCTTCAACAAGGTTAATCATTTTATCAAGAAAAGATTCCCCACTAGAAACAGATATTTGGATTTTAATTTTATCACTTACTACACGAGTTCCACCAGTGACTGAAGAAAAATCTCCACCAGCTTCTTTGACAACAGGAGCAGATTCTCCAGTAATGGCAGATTCATCTACAGATGCTATTCCCTCAATGACAATTCCATCATTTGGGATAAGTTCTCCAGTATTTACAATAACAATATCTCCTTTTTTTAGAGAACCAGCATCTATTGTTATTGTAGTCCCATCTTCATTTAAAAGATTTGCAGAAGTTTCTTTTCTAGTCTTTTTCAAACTATCAGCTTGTGCTTTTCCTCTTCCTTCAGCGATTGATTCAGCAAAGTTTGCAAATATGATGGTAATGAAAAGAATAAATGAAATAATTCCATTGAATATTCTCAAATCAGCTTCATTCTCTGTAAACAATGAAGGATTAATTGTTAAAATTAATGTTAAGAAAAAGCCTATTTCAACAACAAATATGACAGGATTTTTAATCAAAACTCTAGGATCAAATTTTTTTAAAGAATCAATTAAAGCTTTATTTACTATTTCTTTAGAAATAGATTTAACTTGTTTTTTACTCATAGTCGATTACCCCCAGATGCTCAAATGTTCAGCAATAGGTCCTAAAGCTAAAGCAGGTAGGAATGTAAGAGCACCAATTATCAAAATTATAAAAAATAAAATAAAAGAAAAAGTTAGATTATCTGTTTTAAATGTTGATATATTAACAGGAACACTCTGTTTTTTATAAAGTGAATATCCAACTATTACCATTAATACCATACTTATGTATCTTCCTAAGAGCATGACTATTCCTGTCATTATATTCCAAAATGTAGTTCCATCTCCAAGTCCTTCAAATCCAGAACCATTGTTAGCAGCACTTGAAGTATACTCATAAAGAACTTGGGATATTCCATGGAACCCAGAATTTGTAATTCCAGAAGTACCTAAATTACTGATAAGAGATATAGCACTTGGAACTAATATAATAATTGGGTGAATTAGTATTAAAAATGTAATTATCTGCATTTCTCTAGCTTCAAGTTTTTTTCCAAAAAACTCAGGAGTTCTTCCAACCATCAGTCCACACAAGAAAACACCGAGCATCATATACATGAGAATATTCATGAATCCAACACCTTTTCCTCCAAATATGCAGTTAAGCATCATATTCCATAAAGGCATCATTCCTCCTATTGGGGTTAATGAGTCATGCATATTATTGACACTTCCTGTTGTAAAAGATGTTGTTATATCTGTAAATAAAACTGAAGCAATAAGGCCAAACCTCATTTCCTTACCTTCCATGTTGATACCATTTAATCCATACTTAGAAAATAATGGAACTCCCTGTTTTTCAAAGTGATATAACATGAAAAAAGAGAAAAGAAATAAAGTAAATATTGGTAAAAATATAAACCAACCTTGTTTTTTATTTTTAGCAGCCATTCCAAATCCTATAATAGTAGCTCCAGGAATAACCATCATACACATCATCTCAATATAATTTGTATATAATGAAATATTTTCAAAAGGGTGTGAAGAATTAGCTGAAAAAATTCCACCACCATTTGTACCTAAATGTTTAATAGCTTCCCAAGCAGCAACAGGTCCTAAAGTAAGCACTTGATACTGCCCTTCTATTGTTTTTACTATTGTATGAGTAGCAAAAGTTTGAGGAATCCCCAAAACAACTAAAGAAATTGCAACAAGTATTGATAGAGGCAGTAAAAGCCTTGTTATTGACTTTGTCAAATCTTCAAAGAAATTTCCTAATCTTATTTTTAATATTCCTCTGATAATAGCCATGGATATGGCAAGCCCACTTGCTGCTGATGTAAACATTAGATTTATTAGAGCTAGCCTTGACATTGTTCCATTTAACCATTCACCAGAATAATGCTGTAAATTTGTATTGGTAACAAAACTTACTGTTGTATTAAAAGCTAGTGAAGGAGAAGAACCATCTAAAGAAAGAATAATATATGTTAAAATAAACATAATTAAGTTGGTTCCTAAAAAAGCTATAATATAAGCTTTAAGATTCATATTTTCATTTCCAGTGACTTTAAATATAACTTTTTCCATTTTAGAAAATAAAGAATCATAAATTGTTTTCTCATGCAGAATCAATTTTGATATATGTTTTCCAATAGGAATTATCAATAAAATAAAAACAATAAGAAAAATAAATACATTTAATAAAGACATCTAAAACCCCTCCCTAAAATTTTTCTGGTTTAAATAAAGCATAAAATAAATAGCAAAACAAAAAAAATATAATGACACCTAAAATTATCATTTTTTATTCCTCCTTAATATTTATAAATCTATAAAAAATATTTTAAAAATAGTATTTTTGATATATAAAATACTATTTTTTTGACAAAAAAAAGACAAAACAAAAACTGCTGTTAATGCCTAAAAATATTTGAGATTTAAAAAACTAAAAATCTCAAAATATAAAAAAATATTAAGACAAAAAAAGCAGCTGGCAATAAAGAAAATAATTTTATCATCTCATAACACCTCCAAATAAAAATTAAAATAAAAATAATAATGGTGAAAAAATTATTTTTATTAACAAAGAGGTTTCATAGCTATGGATATTATCATTAACCTCCCATAAAAGTCAATACTTTTTTTTTAAAATTTAATTAATTATTTTTTGCTATACTATAAAAAGGAGAATATAAAAAAAATTTTATATAAAAAAACTTGACTTTTATTTATTTTAGGAGTAATATCTGAAAATGAAAATTGAATAATACCAAATCGCTTAGTTTATTTTATTAAATAAAGCGGGGGAACCATTATTTTTGGGGCGTATTTCCATTAGGAATAGGATACTTTTCAGTCCGAGCCCGTCAGCTAACCTCGTCAGCGTTGAAAAGAGCCTGGGTTTGTTTATCATAACACCATGACTTTTTTTGTTGTGGTGTTTTTTAATTTTAAATGACAAAGAGGCAAATGGTGAAAGAAAATGAGAGTAAGTATTAAAAGTGTTAAAATGAGAGTTTTTTTAATTTTTATAACAGTCTTAGTAATTTTAACTTTAAATAGTTTGTGGGCTGTTTTTAATTTTAATATTTTGAATAATTCAATTGAGAGAATATTAGATTCCAATTATAAAAGCATAGTTGCTGCTCAAAACATGACAACAGCAGTGGAAAGACAAGACAGTCTGCAGCTATCATATATTTTTACAAGAGATGAAAAATATATAATAGATTTTATGAAAAATGAATCACAATTTTATGATTTTTTAAAAAATGCTCAAGATAATATAACAGAAAATGGTGAAAAGGAAATAGTAATAAGCCTTGGTAATTCTTATAAAGAATATATAAAATCATTTTATAATTTCATGGAAATTGAAGATATAGGAGAGCAAAGGAATTTTTATTTCAAAGAAGTATTTCCTAAATTTGAAAAAATAAAGAATATTTCTAAAAAATTACTAGAAATAAATCAAGATTCTATGGTGGTTAAAAGATATGAAGCTGGAAAAATAGCAGAGAAAGCTACATTTTTTACAGTAATGGTAGCATCAGTAACAATTTTTTTAGGAATGCTGATAATTAGCTATCTTATCAAAAAAATTCTAAGCCAATTTCAGATTTTTATTGAAAAAATAGAAGGAGTAGCTAGAGAGAATTATTCACAGAGGATACCAGCAAATTTAGACAAGGAATTTAATGAATTAGGAATTGCATTTAATCAAATGGCAGAAAAACTAAATAACTATAAAAATATAAATATAAAAAAAATAATGACAGAAAAAAGTAAAGCAGAGGCTATTGTAGAAAGTATAAATGATGGAATCATTGTAACAGATAAAGAAAATAAAATACTTCTTATTAACAATGCAGCAGAAAAATTACTGAATATAAAAGAATCAGAATTGTTAGATAAACCATTTTTTACAGCAATTCCAAATAAAAAAATACATGAGAGCATTAATGAAGTTATAAATAGCAGAGAAATAAAATCTACTGTTAAACAATTGGAATTATCTTTAAATCCTGCTTTAGAAAAAAATATTTACTGTAGAGTTTTTATAAATTCTATAATTGGAAAAAATAAAGAAAATCTTGGAATAGTGACATTGTTACAAGATATAACAAAATTGAAAGAGATAGATCAAATGAAATCAGATTTTGTTTCAACAGTTTCTCATGAATTTAGAACACCATTAACTTCTATAGGTATGGCTGTAGAACTTTTAAAAGATGGATCTGTTGGTACAATAAATGAAACACAGCAGGAACTTTTAAAAGTAATAAAAGAAGATAGTGAGAGATTAAATGTCCTTATTAAAGACCTTTTAGATCTTTCAAGATTAGAGTCTGGAAAAACTCATTTGAAATTTGAGAAAAATAATATTAAAAAAATTATAGAAACAACAGTAAATTCTTTAAAAAATCTTTCTGAAAATAAAAATGTAAAAATTGAAATTAAAAATATAGAAGATTCACTTTTTGTTCTAGCAGATATAAATAAAATTATATTAGTATTAACTAATCTTATAACAAATGCAATAAAATATAAGAGTGAAAAAAGGGAAGGGTATATAATAATAGAAGCTTTTAAAAAAGAGAAAAATATAATTGTTTCTGTTGAGGATAATGGTCAAGGAATACCGGAAGAATATATAGAAAAAATATTTAATAAATTTATACAGGTTAAAGTTTCTAATGAAGGGAAAATAGAAGGAACAGGATTGGGACTATCAATATGTAAAGAAATTATAAAAAATCATGGTGGAGAGATATGGGTTGATAGTATTTTAGGAAAAGGGAGTACTTTTTATTTTTCATTAAAAAGTGCAGATTAAAACTGTGGACAGGAGAGAAATGTCAAAGAAAATTCTTATTATAGATGATGAAAAAAATATTTTATTAACTTTAAATTTAATTTTAAGAAATGAAGGATATGATGTATTTATAGCTTCAGATAGTTTAGAAGGGGTAATAAAGGCAGGAGAGATAAAGCCTAATTTAATATTATTAGATATATGTTTACCCAAAGCAGATGGATATTCTGTATGTAGATCATTAAGATGTGATACAGATATTGAAGAAATACCGATAATATTTATGAGTTCAAAAAATCATGAAGATGATATAGAAGAAGCTTTTGATTCAGGTGGAAATGATTATTTATTAAAGCCTTTTACTAAAAAAGAGTTACTAAATGTAATAGAGAGAAATATAAACAGGGGGAAGAAATGAAAAAAAGGATACTGATTACAGATGATGAAAAAAATATAAGAACTACTTTAAATTGCTGTTTAATAACAGAAGGTTTTGAAATAGAGATGGCTGCCAGTGGAGAAGAAGCATTAAATATGATTTTAAACCAAGGAAAAAATTATGACTTGATACTTTTAGATATCAAAATGTCAGATATAGATGGAATGGAAGTTTTAAGGAAATTACGAGAAGCAGGAAATAAAACCAACATTATTATGATGACTGCATATGGAACTATAAAAGAAGCGGTAGAAGCAATGAAATTAAACGCTATTGACTTCATAAGTAAACCTTTTACTCCAGAACAGATAAGAATGCTTGTGAAAAAGGTTTTTTTAAGAGAAGAATTAGAGGAAGAAAAACTGAAAACTTATGAAGATTATATAGAATATGCAAAGCTAAATATAATTAGAAGAAAATTTGAAGAAAGTGAAAATCTTTTAAAAATAGCCATTGGTAAAAGTGTAAATTCTCCTGAGGCTCACAATTTGTTAGGGGTAATTGCTGAATGTAAAGGGAAAATAGGGGAAGCTCAAAAGCAATATAGGGCAGCCTTAGCTTTGGATTCCTCTTATGAACCTGCTGTAAGTAATCTTGAGAGAATAACTGAAATGGATTACTCTAATGAAGATATAAAATTAGGATAGGAATGTAGAGATATGGATGAAAAAAAAAGATTAACTCCAGAAGAAGCATTGAAAATATATAATAAAGAAAAAAAAGGAAAATTAAAAATATACCTTGGATATTCACCTGGAGTAGGAAAAACTTATACAATGCTAAGAGAAGCTAATATAAGAGTTAAAAGAGGAGAAGATATATGTATTGGATATATTGAACCTCATGACAGAAAAGCTACAACAGAACAAATAGGAATATTAGAAGAAATTCCTCCTTTGGAAATAGAATATTATGGAAAAAAGTATAAAGAAGTTGACATAGAAAAAATTAAAAAGAGAAAACCAGAAACAGTTCTAGTAGATGAGCTTGCTCATACTAATATAAAAGGAAGTAAAAATAAAAAAAGATATGAGGATATATTAGAAATATTAGAAGCTGGAATAAATGTTCATACAACTATGAATATTCAACATCTTGAAAGTTTAAATGACACAATATATACAATAACTGGAATAATAGTAAGAGAAACTGTTCCTGATAAAATAATAAATATAGCTGATGAAGTAGAAGTTATTGATATATCAGCAACTGGACTTGAGGAAAGACTTAAGAGAGGAGAAATATATAATCTTCAAACAGTTCCAAATGCATTGAGAAATTTTTTTAGGCAAGGGAACCTCAATGCATTAAGAGAAATAGCTCTAAGGCAAATAGCTCAAGAAGTAGATAATAATCTTGTAGAATACATGGAAAATAAAAAAATAAATACTAACTGGCACACTACAGAAAGAGTTCTAGTATCAATATCTTCCAGTCCTAAAGCTGGAAGAATAATTAGATATGGTGCAAGAATAGCTCAAAGATATAAATGTGAATTTTATGTTATTTCAATAGAAACTAATGGAATTTTGAAAAAGGGATTTACAGCTGAAGAATGGAAAGTAATAGAACAACATGAAGAACTGGCTAAAACTTTAGGTGCTGAAGTTGTAAGAGTGAAAGGAAAAGATATAGTTCGAGAAATATTAAAATTTTCTTTTGAAAGAAGAATAACGCAAATGGTTTTAGGACACAGCAAAAGAGGTAAATTAGCTACTTTTTTTAAAGGTTCTGTAATAAATAAAATAATAGAAAATTCTAAAGGGGTAGAAATAAGGATAGTTCCTTGGGAGAATATGTAAAAACTTCCTTTATAATAAAGCAGAGAAGAAGTTCATCTGTATATTATAAAAGAAGTTTATTTTTTATTTTTCTAATACAGAAGAATCAATAAAAAGGTATGGATTTACAAAAGTTGTTCCAATACTAATTGTAAAATGTAAATGAGGACCAGTAGTAAAACCTGTATTTCCACTTTTTCCAATTAAATCCCCTTTTTTTACTGTATCTCCTTCTTTTACATTTAAAGAACTCATATGAGCATAGCTTGAAAATACATTCATTCCATGGTCAATAACAAGAGTATTTCCAGTAGAAGTCAGCTCTTTTGCAAGAACTACCTTTCCTGAATTTGATGCTTTTAAAGGAGTGCCAACAGGAACAGGGAAATCAATACCCGAATGATATCCAACTACCTTATTATTCACAAATCTCATAGCACCAAAGGGACTGCTGATTTTACTTTGTACAGGAAGTATAAAATTACCAACCCAAAGCTTCTTTGCAGTTGGATTTTTTTTAGCTTCAGCTACAAAATTAGTCATAACTTTCATATTTTTTTCAGAACGTTTCTCTGACATAGTTTTAGAAACAGTTATATAACTTTTTTTAAAGTTTCCATCAAGAACTTTTATTGTTTTAGAATAAATTTCATTATTTCCTTCAGATATTTTTACAGTATATACTCCTTCTGGGGTAGAATAATGTACAGGAATAAAAGCAATTTTTTTATTATTGTCCTTAAAACTTTTTATTTTTATTAAAGAATTTTTAAAGGTTATTTCATAGTTTTTATTAGCAGGATATTCAATATAGAAAAATCCTCCTTGATTAACTTTATCATCTGAAAATATTATATTTTCAGATGCGAAGCTTAAAATAGTTAAAGTAAAAAATATAAAAAGCAGTAATTTTTTCATCTTCATCTCCCTTATTTTTAAACAGAGGCTTCAACATAATTAATAGTTAATTTCTTCATAAATGGAATAGTAAGTATAGCTGTCATAAAATCTGCAAAAGGCAGAGCAAGCCAGATGCCATTTACTCCTATTAGTTTTGGAAGAATAACCAGTCCTATAAATACAAAAAGAAAACTCCTAGACATACATATTACATTAGAAAACATAGGTCTGTCAACTGCTTGAAGATAAGCAATATTTACAAAGTTAAACCCAAGAAATGAAAGTGCTATAGAATAAAGAATAAATCCTTTAGCTGATTCTACAACAAGTGGAGCATCATGAGTAAAGATTCTTACCACTGGTGTAGCAAGAAAAAATATTATTATGAGAGAAGCTATAGAGGCTCCAAAAGTTATTTTATGAGCAAAAATAAGCATTTTTTTAACTCTGTCTAAATTTTTTCTACCATAATTAAAACTGACTATAGGTTGAATGCCTTGTGAAAGTCCAGTAAAAAGCATTCTAAAAAACATAAAGCTATAAGATATTATTCCATAAGCAGAAGCCCCAAAAACACCTACAGCATTCATAAATGCAATATTAAGAAGAACTGTAATAACAGCTACAGCAAACTCTAGTACAAATGAAGGAAATCCAATAGATAGAAGCTTCTTTAAAAGAAAAAAGTCTATTTTCTTTAAAGAAAGATTAAGTTTAAATGTAGAGCCAATAAAATGTCTGCAAAGATATATAGCAGATATTATTTGACTGATAGCTGTAGCATAAGCTCCTCCTTCTATTCCTAAATTAAATTTAAATATGAATAAGTAATCTAATACGATATTTAATCCAGCACCTAGAAGAGTAGATACCATTGCTCTTCTAGGTGCATTATCGTTTCTTACCACTGCATTCAAGGACATAGACATCATGAGGAAAAAAGTAGATACTGTACATGGATACATATATCCTTTTATCATTGGTAACAATTTTTCATTTGCTCCCATAGCCATCATTAAAGGTTTAGTAAATAAAAATATCATACTTGCTACTATTATGTATACAAAAATATTAAGAAGGATTATATGGGAAAAACATTTATTTTGATATTTAATATCATCTTTTTTAAATGCAATGAGAGTAGCTCCTCCTATTCCAAACATTAGACTAAGTGCAACAGTAAAGTTAATGATAGGATATCCAATATTTACAGCAGCAATTCCTTCGCTCCCTACTCCTCTTGTAATAAAAACACCATCAGCAATAGTATAAAGAGATGTAACTATCATACTTATAGTTGAAGGAATTGCAAAACTGAAGAAAAGCTCTGATATTTTCCCTGTTTCTAGATTTAAGTTTTGTTTCATTTTCCACCTTCCAAATATTAATAAAATTTATATGAACAATACATATCATACACTATAAATAAAAATTTTCAATAGAATTTAAGGGGAAATTTAAAAAAACACTTGAAATATATAGTTGACAAAAATAAAAACCAGCTTTATACTATTTGTGTAGAGAAATTAAATAAAAATTATCTTCAGGGCAGGGTGAGCATTTTGCAACTCCCGACCGGCGGTAAAAGTCCGCGAAGACCTTTGGTCTTGATTTGGTGAAATTCCAAAACCGACAGTATAGTCTGGATGGAAGAAGAGGAAAGAAATCTTTTTTGATTGTCTTTTTTATGCTTTTACAGCCTGGAGTTTATCTGGGCTTTTTTATTTGTCCTGAATTACAAGGAGGAAAAATGAAAGTATTAGAAGGAAATTATGCAGGTAGAGGGTTAAGAATTGGAATAGTAGCAGCAAGATTCAATGAGTTCATTACATCTAAATTAATAGGTGGAGCAGAAGATGCTTTAGTTAGACATGAAGTTGCAAAAGATGATATTGAATTAGCTTGGGTACCTGGAGCATTTGAAATTCCTTTAGCAGCAAAGAAAATGGCAGAATCAGGGAGATATGATGCTGTAATTACTCTAGGAGCAGTAATTAAAGGATCAACACCGCATTTTGATTACGTTTGTGCAGAAGTTTCAAAAGGGGTAGCAACTGTAAGTCTTCAAAGTAATGTACCAGTAATATTTGGTGTACTTACTACAAATACTATAGAAGAAGCTATTCAAAGAGCTGGAACAAAAGCAGGAAATAAAGGATTTGATGCAGGAGTTACAGCTATTGAAATGGTAAACTTACTAAAGGGGATGTAATCATGGATAAAAAGTACATGGAGAGAGCGTTGGAACTTGCTGCTCTGGGAGAAGGGAAAGTAAATCCAAATCCTATGGTAGGAGCAGTAGTAGTAAAAGATGGAAAAATTGTAGGTGAAGGATATCATAAGAAATATGGTGGACCTCATGCTGAAGTTTTTGCTCTGGAAGAAGCTGGAATAAAAGCAGAAGGAGCGACTATCTATGTTACTTTAGAGCCATGTTCTCATTATGGGAAAACTCCTCCATGTGCCAAAAAGATAATAGATATGGGGATAAAAAGATGCATTATTGCATCTTTAGACCCAAATCCACTAGTATCTGGAAGAGGTATAAAAATGATGACAGATGCTGGAATTGAAGTGGTTACGGGTATCATGGAAAAAGAAGCTTTGGAACTCAATAGAGTTTTTATGAAATATATATCAACAAAAGTACCTTATTTATTTTTAAAATGTGGAATAACATTAGATGGAAAAATAGCCAGTAGAACAGGAAATTCCAAATGGATAACAAATGAACTGGCAAGAGAAAAAGTACAAAAACTTAGAAATAAATATATGGGAATAATGGTAGGAATAAACACAGTTCTTGCAGATGATCCAAGTCTTACAGCTAGAATAGAAAATGGAAGAAATCCATATAGAGTAGTGATAGATCCATTTTTAGATATTCCTATAGATTCAAAATTTGTAAATTTTGAAGATGGAAAAAGTATTTTGATTACTTCATACAATAATGTAGAAAAAGAAAGAATATCTTTTTTAAAAAAGAAAAATGTAAATGTGATTTTTTTAGAAGGGATAGATTTTAAATTGTATGATATATTGAAAAAAATTGGAGAGATAGGAATAGATGGAGTGCTTTTAGAAGGAGGAAGTTTTTTAATATCAAAAGCTTTTTCTGAAGATGTTATAGATGGTGGAGAGATATTTATAGCTCCAAAAATACTTGGAGATGATAAAGCTATTCCATTTATAAAAGGATTTAATTTTGAAAATATTTCTGATGGATTTCAATTAAGAAATGTTAAAATAAATAATTATGGAAATAATGTATCGATGGAATTTTACAGGTAGAGAGGAGAGTGAGTTCTATTTTTACAGGACTGGTAGAAGAGATGGGAGAAGTTCTTGCTATTGAAAATGGTGAGAAATCTCTTAAAATAAAGATAAAGTGTAAAAAAGTTTTAGATAAAAGTCAGGTAGGAGATAGTATAGCAACAAATGGAACTTGTCTTACTGCTGTTGAGATAGGAGAGAATTATTTTACTGCTGACTGCATGTATGAAACAGTAAAAAGGACAAATTTGAAAAGACTTAAAACAGGAGATAAAGTAAATCTTGAAAAATCTATCACATTGGCAACTCCTCTTGGAGGACATTTGGTAACAGGAGATGTGGACTGTGAAGGTATTATTTCTTCAATAACCTCAGAAGGAATAGCAAAGATATATGAAATAGAAATAGATAGAAAATATATGAAATATGTTGTAGAAAAAGGAAGAGTAACTTTGGATGGAGCAAGTCTGACAGTAATGAGAATGACAGATAATAGCTTAAGTGTATCTCTTATACCCCATACTCAGGAAATGGTAACATTGGGGAAGAAAAATATAGGAGATTATATAAATGTAGAAACTGATCTTATAGGAAAATATGTAGAAAGATTACTTAATTTTTCTGGTGAAGATAAAAAAGAAGGAATATTAACAAGGGAATTTCTCTTGGAAAATGGATTTTAAAGGAGAGTGAATTAATAATGTTAGATAAAATAGAAGATGCTCTGGAAGACCTTAGAGCAGGAAAATCAATAATTGTTGTAGATGATGAAAATCGTGAAAATGAAGGGGATATAATTTGTGCAGCTGAATTTGCAACATTGGAAAATGTTAATCTTATGGCTGCTCATGCAAGAGGACTTATCTGTATGCCTATGTCACAGGAGTATATAGAAAAATTGGATCTGCCTCAAATGTGCAGTGATAATACAGATAATCATTGTACAGCTTTTACTGTATCTATAGATCATGTGGATACAACAACTGGAATATCAGCATATGAACGTGGAATTACAGCTATGAAAGTAGTGGAAGAAGGAGCAAAGCCAAAAGATTTTAGAAGACCAGGGCATATGTTTCCTCTTAGAGCAAAAGAAGGAGGAGTCCTTGTAAGAAATGGGCATACAGAAGCAACTGTAGATCTTATGGTACTTGCAGGGCTTAAACCAGTAGGATTATGTTGCGAAATAATGAAAGAAGATGGAATGATGGCAAGAATGGATGACCTTCAGGAATTTGCTAAAAAATTTAATCTTAAAATGATATCTATAGAAGATCTTCAAAAATACAGAAGAAAAAATGAAAAACTTATGGAAATATCTGTAAAAGCAAAAATGCCAACAGCTCAAGGAGAATTTGAAATAGTTGGTTTTGATAATAAACTTGATGATAAGGAACATATTGCGCTTATAAAAGGAGATTTGGAAGGCAAAGAAGATGTTCTTATTAGAATTCATTCAGAATGTTTTACTGGGGACATTTTAGGATCGTTGAGATGTGATTGTGGTTCTCAGTTGAAAAGAGCTATGAAGAGAGTAAATGAAGAAGGAGAGGGAGCAGTTCTTTATTTAAGGCAAGAAGGAAGAGGAATTGGACTTCTTAACAAATTAAGAGCTTATACTCTTCAAGATAATGGAGCAGATACTGTAGAAGCAAATGTAAAACTTGGTTTTGATCCAGATATGAGAGATTATTCAATAGCAGCTCAAATGATAAAAGCTCTTGGAATAAAATCTGTAAGGATAATGACAAATAATCCTGAAAAAATTAAAGGGCTTGAAGAATATGGAATTAAAGTAACAGGAAGAGAAGCTATAGAAACAGGATTTAATCCATCAAATGAAAGATATATGAAAACTAAGAAAGAAAAAATGGGACATATACTTCATATCTAAATTATTAAAAAAATAAGTATTTCGGGAAATGGGTTTATCATTTTAATAAATGGACTCATTTCTTTTTTTTCTAATAAATGCTATAATTAAAAAAAATAAAAATGTGGAGAAATTATGAAAAATATTAAGGAAACAATAACTGTATCTGCTAATGAAAATGATAAGGGAAAAAGAATAGATAGTTTCTTAAATGAGATTATAGATGATGCAACAAGATCATATATTCAGAAAATAATTGATGGTGGATATGTGGAAATAACTGGAAAGAAAGTTACTAAAAGTGGAAATAAACTTAAAGGAACAGAAATAATAGTTGTGAACATTCCAGAAGATGAAATTCTCAATGTAGTACCAGAAAATATTCCTCTGAATATAATATATGAAGATAAGGATATAGTAATTATAAATAAGACAGCTAATATGGTGGTACATCCAGCACATGGAAATTATAATGGAACTCTTGTGAATGCCTTGTTGTATCAGATAAAAGATTTATCTACTATTAATGGAGTTATAAGACCTGGTATTGTTCATAGATTGGATAAAGATACAAGTGGTGTCATAGTGGTAGCTAAAAATGATGAGGCTCATTCAACCCTTTCAGATATGTTTAAGGAAAAAACTTTAGAAAAAACATATATATGTATAACAAAAGGAATATTTAAAGATAAATCAGGGAAAATAGAAACACTCATAGGAAGAGATCCAAAAGACAGAAAAAAGATGACTGTAGTAGATATAAATGGAAAAAATGCTATTTCTAATTATGAAGTATTAGATGAAGGAAAAAATTTCTCCCTTGTAAAAGTGAGAATAGAAACAGGAAGAACTCATCAGATAAGAGTTCATATGAAGTATCTTAATCATCCAATATTGGGGGATTCAGTATATGGGAACAGTAATGAAGGAATAACTAGACAAATGCTTCATGCATATAGGTTAAAATTTACACATCCTGTAACAAAAAAAGAGATGATAGTAACAGCAGATATACCAGAAGATTTTAAGAAAGCAGCAAAGTTTGCTGGAGTAGATATAAATAAAATAAATTTTTAAAAAGGAACTGATCATGAAAGGTAAGAAAAATGATGAAAGACTAGAAAATCAGTTGGGACTTTTTTCTGTAGAAGAAAAAAAATCACCAAGGAAAAAGAAAGAAAAAAATATTGAAAAAGAAATGATAATATCTTTGCATGATTTTGATACTAATATAGGAGAAGAGATTATAGGAGTAGATGAAGCTGGAAGAGGTCCTTTAGCTGGACCAGTAGTAGCTGCTGCTGTAAAAATAAAAGATTATAACAGTGAGTTAGATGAAATAAATGACTCAAAGCAATTATCAGAAAAAAAGAGAGAAAAACTTTATGATGTAGTAAAGGAACATTTTTATATAGGTATTGGAGTTGCAGATTCTAAAGAGATAGATGAAATAAATATACTCAATGCCACATTTTTAGCAATGAGAAGAGCTTTAGAGAATTTGAAGAAAGAGTGTAGTGGGGAGTATCTTGTATTGGTAGATGGAAATTTTAAAATAAGAGAATATAAAGGCAGACAGGAACCTGTAATTAAAGGAGATGGGAAAAGCCTTTCCATAGCAGCAGCTTCAATAATAGCAAAAGTGACAAGGGATAGAATTATGAGGGAAGAAGCTATAAAATACCCTCTTTATGGATTTGAAAAACATAAAGGTTATGGAACAAAACAGCATAGAGATGCAATAGAGAAATATGGAGTATTGGAAATGCATAGAAAAAGTTTTCTTACTAAAATATTAAAATAAAAGACTGGAGATTTTTATGAATAAAAGAAAAAAAGGAAGTCTTTATGAAAATAGGGCAGCAGAATTTTTAGAGAGAAATTCATATGAAATTTTAGAAAAAAATTATTATGGCAGACATGGAGAAATAGATTTAATAGCATTAAAAGATGGACAAATTGTATTTATCGAGGTAAAATATAGAGAAACATCTGAATATGGGTATGGGGTAGAATCTGTAGATAGGAAGAAGGCTATAAAAATATACAGAACTGCAGAAGAATATCTTATAAAAAATCATATGGAAGATTATGATATTAGATTCGATTGTATAAGTTACTTAAAAGATGAACAGGAATGGCTTAAAAATATTTTATGGGGTGATGAAATTGGATTTTAAATGTGTAAAATGCGGATGTGATAAATATCAGGTAAAAACTTCGATTTTACCAGAAAAAAGTCCAGGACTAAGGCTGGAATTGAGTACCTATTATATAAAAACATGCTTGAATTGTGGATATACAGAAATATATTCTGCAAAAATAGTAGATATGGAAAAAGATGAAGAACTTAAGCCAGAATTTTAAAAGGCTTTTCTTTTCAGTAAAGTGTTCAGTATGTGGAAGAGTTATAGAAGTTGAGAATCAATATATTTGCTGTGATTGCTTTCGAGTATTGAAAAGAAAAAGTGAAATAAAAAATATAGATAACTATTATTTCCTATATTATTATGATAAAGATATAAAGAAAATTATAACAGACTATAAACTTAAAAATAGAAAAGAACTTTCAAAGGAAATTTCTATTTTGATAAAAAAACCTTTAAAGGAATTGATAAGGGAAAAAAGAATAAATATAGTGATACCTGTTCCAATAAGTAGAAATAGAATGAGAGAAAGAGGTTTTAATCAAGTAGAGGAAATATTAAAAGAATTAAAAATAGATTATAAAACAATGGATAGAATAAGGGATACAGAGCATATGTATTCTATACTTGAAGAGAAAAAAAGAGAAGAAAATATCAAAAAAGCTTTTAAAAATGATGAGATAAATGGAAGTGGAAAAAATATACTTATAATAGATGATATAGTGACTACAGGGAGTACAATAAGGGAAGTAGTAAAAGAAATAAGAGAAAAAAATTCTCCAAAAGAGATATATGTTTTTTCAATAGCAATGTCAAAATTCTTTAAAAAATAAATGGAAAATAGAGGTTATGATGGAAGTATATGTAGATAATGTAAAAGTGGAGATGAAACAGAAAAAATTTAAGAGTTTAGGAAATGCAATTTCTGCAATCAACAAAAAACTTATGAAAGAAAATAAAATTCCACATGAAATATATGTAAATGGGAGTACTTTAAGAGATAATAGTATTGTAGTTGGAAAGGATCTTAAAGTTATAGAAGTAATAACAAAGACTCATGGAGCTATGATACTTGAGTCTATTCTTATTGCAAAAGAATCTATTGATAGATATTTTGATATATTTGATGATATTGAGGAAAGTGGACAGGAAAGTCTTAATGATGAAGTAGAAATACAACTGATAGAAATGGTAATATTTTTGAGATGGTTTTATAATCTTCTTCTTTTGATAAAAGAAAATCATATACTTGATTTTATATATGAAGATTTTGATGAATATATAGAAGATTTTAGAAAAGAATTGGAAATTGCAGAGCATGCATATGAAGCGAGAGATCTTATTGGATTTATAGATATACTTGAATTTTCAATAGGAGATCTTTTAATTGAGTTTTATGATAATGTAGAAGATTATTATAATGATATTGTAGAAGAGGAAAATCGTAAAAGATTGCTCAATTAATAGTTATAATCTGACCAATGATACATTTGAAAAATAATGATTACTATGATAATATTTATTGGAAAATAAATATAAAAATGGAGGTTATTTAGGATGAGAAAAAAAGTAATAGCAGGGAACTGGAAAATGAATAAAACTAATACAGAAGCAGTAGAAATGCTTACTGAATTAAAGGAACTTGTAAAAGGAATAGACAATGTAGGAATAATAATAGGTGCACCCTTTACAGCTTTATCTGATGCTGTAAAGGCTGTAAAAGGAAGTAATATAGCAATAGCTGCAGAAAATGTTTATCCAAAAGATTCAGGGGCATATACAGGGGAAGTTTCTCCAGTTATGCTTAAATCAATAGGAGTGGAATATGTTATTTTAGGACATTCTGAAAGAAGAGAATACTTTAAAGAAAGTGATGAATTTATTAATGAAAAGGTAAAGGCTGTATTAGCTGCTGGAATGCTACCAATACTATGTATTGGGGAAAAATTAGAAGAAAGAGAATCAGGGAAAACTGCTGAAGTTACTGAAACTCAAATAAGAGGAGGATTGAAAGATCTTACTGCTGAAGAAGCTAAAAAAGTAATAGTTGCTTATGAACCAGTATGGGCCATAGGAACAGGAAGAACTGCTACACCTGAAATGGCACAGGAAACACACAGACAAGTAAGAGATGTATTAGTATCTATGTTTGGAAATGAAACTGCTGAAGAAATGATAATTCAATATGGAGGTTCAATGAAACCAGATAATGCAGTTGAATTATTGGCACAGAAGGATATTGATGGAGGACTTATAGGAGGAGCATCTTTAAAAGCTTCTTCGTTTGCTGAAATAGTTGTAGCAGGAAAATAAAAGAGGTGGGAAATCAAATGAACAAAAAACCATTAATGCTTATGATATTAGATGGATGGGGTATAAATAAACATCCAGAACAAAAAAATGCAATAAAAACTGCAAATCCTGAAAATTTTTATAGACTTATGAAAGAATATCCACATTCTGAACTTGAAGCTTCTGGAGAAGCTGTAGGACTACCAGATGGACAAATGGGAAATTCAGAAGTGGGACATTTAAATATAGGATCAGGAAGGGTAGTTTATCAACCACTAGTTGAGATATCTAAAGATATTAGAGAAGGAACTTTCTTCAATAATGAAGTTTTAAAAGAAGCTTTTGAATATGCAGCAAAAGAAAGAAAACCTGTACATTTTGGAGGGTTAGTATCTCCAGGAGGAGTACATTCGCATACAGATCATCTTTATGGACTTTTAATGATGGCTAAAAAGTATGGAGTGAAAGCCTACGTTCATGCTTTTCTTGATGGAAGGGATACAGCTCCTGAATCAGGAGAAGGGTTTTTAAAAGAACTTGAAGCAAAAATGAAGGAAATAGGTGAAGGAGTCATTGCAACTATATCGGGAAGATATTATGCTATGGATAGAGATAAAAACTGGGATAGAGTAAAAAAGGCATATGATGCTATGGTGTATGGAGAAGGGAATCATGCTTCTTCAGCTGTAGAGGCAATAGAAAAATCATATGCAGAGAATGTAAGTGATGAATTTGTAATTCCTACTGTAATATGTCCTGAAGGAACTATTAAAAAAGGAGATGTGTTTATAAACTTTAACTTTAGACCAGATAGAGCAAGAGAAATAACAAGAGCTTTAAATGATAAAGAATTTTCTGGATTTGAAAGAGAATATTTAGGACTTAAATATTATTGTATGCGTCAATATGATTCAACTATAGATGCTCCAGTAATTTATGGAGAAAAAGATATAATTAATACATTTGGTGAAGTAATATCAAAAGCTGGATTAAAACAACTAAGAACTGCTGAAACAGAAAAATATGCTCATGTAACTTTTTTCTTTAATGGGGGAAAAGAAGCACAATATGAAGGTGAAGAAAGAAAACTTGTGGCATCACCTAAGGTAGCAACATATGATCTTCAACCTGAAATGTCAGCATGTGGAGTAACAGAAGGACTTATGGAGGCTTTAGATTCAGGGAAATTTGATGTTATTATAGTTAATTATGCAAATCCTGATATGGTAGGTCATACAGGGGTATTTGATGCTGCTGTGGCTGCTGTGAAAAAAATAGATTTTTGTTTAGGAAAAGTTTCTAAAAAAGTATTAGAATTAGGAGGAACACTTTTTGTAACTGCTGACCATGGAAATGTCGAACTTATGGAGGATCCAGTTACAAAAATACCATTTACAGCACACACAACAAATAAAGTTCCATTTATAATGGTATCAGATGAATATAAAAATTATAAGCTTGAAGATGGAAAATTATCAGATATAGCTCCAACTATGCTTGAAATACTAGGTTTAGATAAACCAAAAGAAATGAATGGAAAATCATTACTAGTGAAATAAAAAAATAAGATAATTCTTTAAAAGGTATCTGTTTTTCAAATAGATACCTTTTTTGTTTGTTTGAAAAGTTTTAATAAAATAAAAAAATTAAATTTTTTTTTAAGAAATGATTTGAAAAATAAAAGTTAAGGAAGGGGTAATTTTTACACATTTTTCTTCATGAAATATGGTATACGAATTAAAAAAAACATGTGTAATATGTTTAGTTTTGAAATATATAGCTTGACAACTAAACGAAAAGATGGTAAAAAAGTAATAGGAAACTGGAATAATAGCATAGTTAGTATATCCATTTAAGATTTATTTTTATAAACTATTCTAATAAAAAAGAAAGTATAGGTTAGGGATATATTTTTTATTTTTTGAAGAATAAAAAATAAAGATTAAGATTTACTACTGTTATAATCATTCACAGTTTAACTTAAAAATATTTTGGAGGTAAATATGATAGCAGTACTTAAGTTAAGTCCAGTATTTGTGCTTGCAGCACTTATGATAAGCGGATTTGACGCTCTGATAGCAGCGCCATTAGCAACAATTGTAGCAGCGTTGATAGCGATGTGGACAGAGAAGAAAAATTTTGCATACATTCTTGATGCAGCAATAACAAATGTAAGAGAGATAACAATAGCGTTATTTATCTTAATGGCAGCATATGCTCTGGCAGAAACATTTATGTCAACTGGAGTAGGGGCATCAATCATCAATATGGCATTGAATTTAGGAATAACAGGAAAAACTGTTGCATTGACAGGAGCGATAGTAACATCTGTACTATCAATAGCAACAGGAACAAGTTGGGGAACATTTGCAGCCTGTGCACCTATATTTTTATGGCTTAATCATATAGTTGGAGGAAATATTCTTCTTACTACTGCAGCAATAGCTGGTGGAGCATGTTTTGGAGATAATATAGGTCTTATTTCAGATACTACAATAGTTAGTTCAGGAATTCAAGGGGTAGAAGTTGTTAGAAGAATAAGACACCAAGGTGTATGGTCTGGACTTGTATTATTATGTGGAGTAATAGCTTTTGGAGTTGCTGGAATAGTAATGAAACTTCCATCAATAACTGGAAATGGAACAGAGGCTATCAATCAGATACCAGCAGAAGTATGGGTAAAACTGGCTGAAGAAAGAGAATCAGCAGTGACATTGTTAAATCAAGTAAGAGATGGAGTTCCTTATTATATGGTAATTCCTTTAGTATTAGTTCTTGTTGCAGCATTTATGGGATATCAAACATTTATTTGTTTATTCTTGGGAATAGCTGCTGCATATATACTTGGAAAATTTGCTGGGACTGTAACTAGTACAAGTGATTACTTAAATAATCTTGTAATGAAAGGATTTTCAGATGCAGGAGCATGGGTTGTAGTAATGATGATGTGGGTAGCTGCATTTGGTGGAATAATGAAGGTAATGGATGCCTTTAAGCCTGTATCTGATTTAGTTGGAAAAATATCTAGAAATGTAAGACAGCTTATGTTCTGGAATGCAATTCTTTCAATATTTGGAAATATGGCACTTGCAGATGAGATGGCTCAAATAGTAACTATTGGACCTATTATAAGAAACCTTGTTGAAAAGAATGTAGTTGGAAGCGAAGAGGATATGTATACTCTTAAACTTAGAAATGCAACATTCAGTGACGCAATGGGAGTATTTGGATCTCAGTTGATACCATGGCATGTTTATATTGGATTTTATATAGGTATAGCTTCAACAGTATATCCATTACATAAATTCATTGCAATAGATATCATTAAATATAATTTTATAGCTTTTATAGCTGTATTTAGTATGTTGTTCTTAACTTTAACTGGATTTGACAGATTTATACCTAAATTTGCTCTTCCTAGAGAGCCAAGAGTAAGATTGAAAACTATTGAAGAAAAAAAAGCTGATGAGATTGCAACTCAAGCATAATAATTAAAAATTAAATAATATGGGGGCAGATTCTATTGCTGTCCCCTATTATTTTACTAAATCTAGAAATAAAAAATATTTTCATAAGAATAATTGAGTGCAAAAGTATTTTTATAATTATTGACAAAAGACACAAAAAGTGATAGTAATATAGTTAATGAGTGCCTTTAAAATTAAACTAAAGGAGGGTGGACTGTTTATGAAGATAAAATTATTTTATTTTATCATTTCATGCATTTTTGCAATACTTACTTCAACAAATAATAGAATAGACAGAGTCCATTCTCAATTTAAAGAAAAGGAACAAAATATACTTTTGCTGGAAATACAAGAAAGTAAAATTAAGAACTATACTCCCATACTTGTTGATAAAATAGAACCAGCAAATAATTTTACTAATAAATTAAAAGGAAAATTCGATTTTTTTTATGAGGATATATTTCGTTCAGAGATAAATAAAGAAATTGTTAAAAAGAGCAACAAAGTAGAAATATTGGATGATAATTTTTTTTATTATACAATATTATATCGCTATAAGAGTCGAGTGCTCCGGATTTAATTTTACCCATCTCTCAGATAATTAAAATTAAATAAATTAACCGGAGGCAAAGATGGGAATAACAGCAATAATTAAATTAGTACCAGTATTGGTTTTGGCAGCACTTATGATGAGTGGATTTGATGCTTTGATAGCAGCACCTCTAGCAACAATGGTTGCAGCAGCAGTGGCAATGTGGACTGAGAAGAAAAACTTTTCTCATGTTTTAGATGCAGCAATAACAAATGTAAGAGAGATAACAATTGCATTATTTATTCTAATGGCTGCATATGCTATGGCTGAAGTATTCATGTCAACAGGAGTTGGAGCATCAATCATCAACATGGCATTGACTCTTGGGATTACAGGGAAAACTGTTGCACTTGTAGGAGCGATAGTAACATCTGTACTATCAATAGCCACTGGAACAAGCTGGGGAACATTTGCAGCCTGTGCACCTATTTTCTTATGGCTTAATCATATAGTTGGAGGAAATATTCTGTTGACTGTGGGAGCTATAGCAGGTGGAGCATGTTTTGGAGATAATATTGGACTCATTTCAGATACTACAATAGTAAGTTCTGGAATACAAGGAGTAGAAGTTGTCAGAAGAGTAAAACATCAAGGTGTATGGTCTGGATTAGTATTGTTATGTGGAATAGTATCTTTTGGTATAGCAGGAATGATAATGGTACCTTCATCAGTAGCTGGAAACGGAGCAGAGGCTATCAATAAAATACCAGCAGAAGTATGGGTAAAACTGGCTGAAGAAAGAGAATCAGCAGTTACACTATTGAATCAGGTAAGGGATGGAGTTCCTTATTATATGATAATTCCATTAATATTAGTTCTTATCACAGCATTTATGGGATACCAAACATTTATATGTTTGTTCTTAGGGATAGCTTCTGCATATATACTTGGTAAATTTGCAGGAACTGTAACTGATACAAATTCTTTTTTTAATGATTTAATTATGTCAGGATTTGCAGATGCAGGATCATGGGTTGTAGTAATGATGATGTGGGTAGCAGCATTTGGTGGAATAATGAAAATGATGGATGCCTTTAAGCCATTGTCGGATCTCCTTGGAAGAATATCAAGAAATGTAAGACAACTTATGTTTTGGAATGCTGTTCTTTCAATATTTGGAAATATGGCACTTGCAGATGAAATGGCTCAAATAGTAACTATTGGTCCAATTATTAAGAATCTTGTGGAAAAAAATGTAGTTGCCAGTGAAGAAGATATGTATACACTAAAATTGAGAAATGCAACATTTAGTGATGCAATGGGAGTGTTTGGATCTCAATTGATTCCATGGCATGTATACATAGGGTTCTATATTGGTATAGCAGCTACAGTTTATCCATTGCATGAATTTGTGCCTATAGACATAATAAAATATAATTTTATTGCATACATAGCTGTTTTTAGTATGCTTATTTTGACATTGACTGGTTGGGACAGATTTATACCTAAATTTGCTCTTCCTAGAGAACCAAAAGTAAGATTAAAGACGAAAGAGGAAATAGTAGCTGATGAGGTAGCTCTTCGTGTATAAAAACAATGAAAATATAGTTAATTTTTATAACTTTCGTTAAAATAAGTGAACAATAAAATAAAATAATATATAAAATGAATGAAAATTGAAAAAAACTTTTATTTTTTGAAGAAATGATGAGTTGGTTTTTAGTTAAAAAGAGTTTTTATTGACAATTGTGTTTAAAAATGGTATAAAATAATTATAAAGTTTTAATTATAAAAGATTATTTAAATAAGGAGGGGAGTAAATTGAAAAGAAAATTTTTATATTTTATCATTGCTTGTGTATTTGCAATTGTAACTACATCTAGTGCAACTCAAAATATTTCCCTTCCTGTTTTTAGAGAAGTTACAACTAATAGAATATTTGAAGATATACAAAAAAATAATGAAAAAAATTATCCAATTTTTACAATTAAAAAAATTGATATGGAAAAAGGGATTACTCATAAAGATGAAATTGTATATTTGGAAAATATGCTGAAAATTGAAGTATGTTCTTTTCCAGGAATGAAAACTGAATTAATAGAAAAAGTGATTAGGTTAAGTCCTAGTTATACAATATTATCTCGATATAAAAGTCGTGTACTTCGGAATTAGAGCTCTCCTATATTTTTATTTAAAACAATAAAATATTATATGGAGGGAAAATTATGTTGACATTAAACTTTAATATGGCAGAAACACTGGCAATTGCAATAGTTGTACTTTTACTTGGTAGAGAGGTTAAAAAAAGGGTTGCTTTTCTTGAAAGATTTTTTATCCCTGCTCCAGTAGTAGGTGGAGTTATATTTTCTATACTTCTATTGATTGGACATAATACTGGTGCTTTCAGCTTTAATTTTGATGGTGTTTTAAAAGATTTTCTAATGCTGATATTCTTCACTACAATAGGATTCACTGCAAGTGGAAAATTATTGAAAAAAGGTGGAGTTGGAGTAGCTATATTCTTGGTAACTGCTACTGTTCTAGTAATAATTCAAGACATAGTTGGAGTATCATTAGCTAAAGTATTTGGACTTAATCCTTTACTTGGACTTGCTGTAGGATCAATACCATTGACAGGAGGTCATGGAACTTCAGGAGCATTTGGACCTGTTTTGGAAGAATTTGGAGCTACAGGAGGACTTTCAGTTTCGATAGCTGCTGCAACTTATGGATTAATTGCAGGATGCTTAATTGGTGGACCTATTGCTAAAAGACTTAAAGAAAAATATAATTTAAAACCTAATTTAGAAGAAACAGGAATGTCAATTGAAGAATTAGAAGATGAAACTGCTAAACCAGTATCAGAGTCTACTTTATTTGATGCAGTAGTTGTTATTTCATTAGCAATGGGAATTGGATATTGGATAGCACCATTCTTGAAAGGTTATGGAATTGTTATTCCAGCATATATAGGGCCAATGTTTATTGCAGCTATAATCAGAAATATAGTTGATATGCAGAAAAAGGTGCTTCCTATGAAAGAAATATCTATCACTGGAAATATAGCACTTTCTTTATTCTTGGCGATGGCATTGATGACATTGAAATTGTGGGAACTTGCAGCACTTGCTATTCCTATCATTTCAATACTATTGATACAAACAGCAATCATGGCAGCTTATGCTTACTTCGTTACATTTAATTTCAATGGAAAAGATTATGATGCTGCTGTTATAGCTACAGGACATTGTGGGTTTGGACTTGGAGCGACTCCAAATGCAATGGCGAATATGGAAGTATTTACCAAAGAAAATGGTCCTGCAACAAGAGCTTTTTTCGTTTTACCAATTGTTGGAGCATTATTTATAGATTTTACAAATGCAACAGTAATAACATTTTTCATCAATATGTTTAAATAAAACTATTGTTGAACTTTCTATATTTGTTGTGAATACCCTAAATCACAAGGGCTGGTCTTTTATGATCAGCCTTATTTTTATAATTAATCTTAATTAAAAAAATAAAGTAAGGTATAAAATTTACTTTTTCACAAGAATAAACTTGTAAGACAAACATGAATTAATATGTTAAAATTGATATCAAAGAATAAAAAAACTACAATTATAACTGTAGTTTTTTATAGGGTATGACAAAATTATCCAGAGAATTCAGATAATTTTTTTATCAATTTTAAAAATAAATTCTATTTAAGTTATAAGAATTTTTCATTACATTAAAATTATAAATTTAAAAAGATAAAAAGTAAAACAATATATCATTTAATAGTCTACAAGTATAAACTTGTATGTATAATAAAAAGGAAAGGAGAAGAAAAAGCATGATAACAAGTTTTGAGATATTTTTAAAAGTAGCTGAAGAATTGAGTGTAAGCAGAGCAGCAGCAAGATGTTTTGTAACACAGCAATGTGTAAGTGATCATATAAAAAGATTAGAAGAAGATTATGGAATTTTACTTTTTAATAGAAAACCTCATTTTTCCCTTACAGAAGCAGGAAAAGTACTCTATGAGTCTGTATTGGAGATACAAAAAATAGAAGAAGATATAAAAATAAAGTTTAATAGATTAAAAAATAATAAAAAACTTATAGTAGGAATGAATGCTACAAGAATAAGTCTTATACTTCCAGAACTTCTTCCTGTATATAATGAGATATTTCCAGATGTAGAAATATCTTTTGTAATGCATGAAACACGAGTACTTGAACAAATGATGCTAAAAGGAGATATTGATATATTTGTTGGGGTAAATGCAAACAGCAGTTCAAAATATAATGCTGATCTCCTTGGAATGGAAAAAATAAATATAATAATTTCTTCTAAACTTTTTAAAAAGAATTTCAATTTAAAAGATTTAGAAAAAATGAAAAAGGGTGTAAATTTTTCTGAATTTAGAAATATTTCTTTTGCAAGAGAACCTGGCTGGAGTAGAATAAATGATTTAATAGATTTTTATTCAAAACGTGAAGACGTACATCTGAAATCATTGTATTATACAAGAGATTACGATACTCAAATAGCTTTATGTTCTTCAGGTCTTGTAGCAATAGTTTGTCCTGGTATGATAACTAGAAAAATTTTAGAGCATAATGATAAAAATTCTAAAGAAAATGAGATATTTATATTTCCTTTAAATAATCAAAGTGAACTTTTAAAAATAGAATTGATAACATTAAAAAAATCAGATGAAAGCGATTATAAAATAAGATTTATAGATCTTTTAAAAGAATATATGAAGAAAAATATAAATTGATTATAGAAAGTTTATGAGTGAATAAAAGATGAAAATTATAATATTTTATGTAGAGATTTTCTCAGTATTTACAAATATTCTAATATATGGTAAAATTTGTAGTAATATAAATTTTTAGGAGGGGCTTTTTAATGATTGGAATAGGAATAGTAGGTCTTCCAAATGTAGGAAAATCTACACTTTTTAATGCTATAACTAAAGCTGGAGCTGCTGAAGCTGCAAACTATCCTTTTTGTACAATAGAACCAAATGTAGGTATGGTAACAGTACCAGATAAGAGACTTGAACAACTTTCTGCTATAATTAATCCACAAAGAGTAGTGCAGGCAACTGTTGAATTTATAGATATTGCAGGACTGGTAAAGGGAGCAGCTAAGGGAGAAGGACTTGGAAATAAATTTCTTTCAAATATAAGGACAACTGCTGCTATATGTCAAGTAGTAAGATGTTTTGAAGATGAAAATGTTATTCATGTAAGTGGATCAGTGAATCCTATCAGAGATATAGAAATTATAAATACTGAACTTATTTTTGCTGATATGGAAACTATAGAAAAAGCTATTGAAAAACATAAAAAGTTAGTAACAAGTAAAAACAAAGAGTCAATGGAACTGATGCCAGTGTTATTAAAATGTAAAGAACATCTTGAAAGTTTCCAATTATTAAAAATATTACCTTTAACTCCAGAAGAAACAGAATTACTAAAAACATACCAATTACTTACTTTAAAACCTATGATATTTGCAGCAAATGTATCTGAAGATGATTTGGCATCAGGAAATGAATATGTTGAAAAAGTGAAAGAATATGCTGAAACAGTAGGTTCACAAGTGGTAATAGTTTCAGCAAAGGTAGAGGCTGAACTTCAAGAAATGGACAATGAAGCTGAAAAGCAGGAATACTTAGAAACATTAGGAGTTGAAGAAGCAGGGCTTAATAGATTGATAAGAGCAGGATTTAAACTTCTGGGGCTTCAAACTTACTTCACTGCTGGAGTAAAAGAAGTAAGGGCTTGGACTATAAAAATAGGAGATACAGCACCTAAAGCAGCTGGAGAAATTCATACTGACTTTGAAAAGGGATTTATAAGAGCTAAAGTTGTTTCTTTTGACGATTTTATCAAGTATTCGGGTTGGAAAGGGTCACAAGAAGCTGGAGTGTTAAGATTAGAAGGAAAAGAATATATAGTAAAAGATGGAGATTTAATGGAATTTCTATTTAATGTTTAAAATAAAATCTTTGTGAAGAAATTTTACTTGACAAGGTTTAAAAAAATTAGTAAAATATCTAGGTATAGATTGGAGGGGGTTGTCTTGAAACTAAGAGTTAAAGATTTTAGCAGCGTTCTTAACAATACTATAAAGTTTGATTTTTATGAAGAAAACATTGGTGATATTGAACTTTCAGATAAAATACATATAGTTGGAAGTGCAGTTTCTGATAATAATGGAAAAATAGAAGTTAGTGGAAAGTATTCCACAAAAGCTATTGTTCAATGTGTGAGATGTTTAAAAGATATTGAAGTAGATTTAAATGGTGAATTTATAGGAAGCTTTCTTGATGAAGCGGCATATAGACAATATATGAAAAATTTGAAAACAGAGTGTGAGATAGACAGCAATGAAATTTATGATGAAATCATAAATGGAGAAATAGATTTATCAAGATTGGTAAGAGAGTATATAATACTTGATCTGCCCCCATATCCACAATGTGATCCTAAATGCGAAGACGATTCTGAAATAGAAAAGTATAGTGATAATGGGATAGATTCAAGGTGGCAGCAATTATTACAAATAAAAAATTAATTTTTTAAATATGAGTGTAGTAGGAGGGAAACTAAGATGGCAGTACCTAAGAAAAAGACATCTAAGGCTAAAAAGAACATGAGAAGATCTCATCACGCTTTAACTGGAACTGGTTTAGCAACTTGTGAAGTTTGCGGAGCACCAAAAAGACCTCACAGAGTTTGTTTAAGCTGTGGAGATTATAATGGTAAAAAAGTTTTAGCTGGAGACGCTGAGTAATCAACGTAAGATGCAAATTAAATAAAAAAAGACAAGAAAGGTAATCTTGTCTTTTTTTATATGTGTATATTTTTTGAAATTATTGAAATATCTAGTTTTCTATTTCAGAAAAGTAATGTATAATATATAAGGAAATGTTTTTTTATTTTAGGGAGGAAAGAATGAGAATAGCTTTAGATGCTATGGGTGGAGATAATGCCCCAGTAGAAACAATAAAGGGTGCAGTAGCCGCTTTAAGTGAAATAGAAAAGTTACAACTTGTATTAGTTGGAAAAAAAGAGGTAATTGAAGCTGAACTTTCTAAATATAAGTATTCTAAAGAGAGAATAGAAATAGTTGATACAAGAGAAGTAATAGAAATGACTGATGATCCTGTAACAGCAGTGAAAACTAAAAAAGACTCTTCTATGAACAAAACTCTTGAACTTGCAAAAGAAGGAATTGTAGATGCCTCTGTTTCAGCAGGTAACACAGGTGCTTTAATTACAGCAAGTCAGCTTAAATTAAAAAGAATAAAAGGAGTGTTGAGACCAGCTATTGCAACTATGTTCCCTAATAAAAAAGGACATATGTTAATGCTTGATGTAGGAGCTACAGCTGATTGTAAACCTGAATTTCTTAATCAATATGCTATGATGGGAGCTAAATATGTAGAAATTCTTTTGGGAAGAAAAGAACCTAAGGTAGGGCTTCTGAATATAGGAACGGAAGAAGGAAAAGGTAATGAGATAACTAGAGGAGCATACGATCTTTTAAAAGAAAATAAAACGATAAATTTTGTTGGAAATGTTGAAAGTACAGAAGTAATGAATGGTGAAATAGATGTTGTTGTAACAGATGGTTTTACTGGAAATATGGTCTTAAAGACAGCAGAAGGAATTGCAAAGTTTGTACTGAGCATAATAAAAACAGAAATAAAGAAGAGTATTATTTATATGTTAGGGGCTCTTCTACTTCGTCCAGCTTTAAAAATGATAAAATTAAAGATGGATTCTTCTGAATATGGAGGAGCAATATTTTTAGGACTTAATGGACTTTCTATAAAAGCGCATGGGAATTCAGATTCAAATGGAATAAAAAATGCAATAAAAGTTGCGAACAGATTTGCTGAAATAAATTTTGTAGAAGAATTGAAGAAAGTTATAGATATTGATAAAGAAGAAACAAATTAGGAGGCAGCATGGAATTTAAAAGTGTAGGAATCAAAGGAATGGGATATTATGTTCCAGAAAAAATTATGTCTAACTTTGATTTTGAAAAAATATTAGATACTAGTGATGAGTGGATAAGAACAATGACAGGAGTAGAAGAGAGAAGATTTGCAGCTCCTGAGGAGGCAACTTCTGATCTTTGTATAAAAGCAGCAGAAAAAGCATTGAAAGTAGCAGGAATGACTATTGATGATATAGATATGATAATTGTAGCTACAGTTACTCCAGACTATCCTGTTCAAAGTACTGCCTGCTTAGTACAACATAAAATGGGAGCAAGAAATGTTCCATCTTTTGATGTAAATGCTGCATGTAGTGGTTTTATATATTCTCTTACAATAGCAGGATCTATGATAAGAAGTGGTATATATAAAAATGTTTTAGTAATTGGAGCAGAAGTTCTTTCGAGAATACTTGATATGACTAATAGAAGCAACTGTATTCTTTTTGGAGATGGTGCAGCAGCAGCAGTAGTATCTGAAGTAGAAGATGGATATGGAATGCTTTCTACATATTTAGGTGCAAAAGGAGAAGATGACTATATTCTAAAAATACCAGCAGGAGGAAGCAAAAAACCTAATGATGCAGAAACAATAGCAAATAGAGAAAACTTCCTTGTAATGAAAGGGTCAGAAGTTTTTAAATTTGCTGTACATGCTCTTCCTTCAGCAACAAATAAAGCCTTAAAAATAGCAAATGTTAAATCTGAAGAATTGAAAATGATATTTCCACATCAAGCTAATGTAAGAATAATAGAATCAGCAGCTAAAAGAATTCATGTTCCTATGGAGAAATTCTACATGAATATTCAAAGATATGGAAATACTTCTGCAGCTTCTGTAGGAATTGCTTTAGGTGAAGCACTTGAAAAAGGAATGCTTGAAAAAGGAGATTTAATTGCTCTTACAGGATTCGGTGCTGGACTTACTTATGGGTCAATTGTTATGAAATGGGCTTATTAATTATTGACATATTTTAAATGCTGTGATATATTAAAAAAACAGGTGTAATTAATAAGGGGGCTTTTTATGTCAAAAATTGCTTTTGTATTTCCAGGACAAGGAACACAATATGTTGGAATGGGAAAAGAACTTTATGAGAACAGTGAACTGGCAAGAAAAGAATTTGACAGTCTGTTTTCAAAGCTTGATTTTGATCTTAAAACAATAATGTTTGAAGGACCAGAAGAAGCATTGAAAGAAACAAAAAATACTCAACCGGCTATCGTTTCTATGAGCCTTATACTTACAAAATTATTAGAAGCTAAAGGGGTAAAACCTGATTATGTTGCAGGACATTCAGTAGGAGAATACGCAGCTTTTGGAGCAGCAGGTTACTTAACTACAGAAGATACAGTGAAACTTACAAGTGCAAGAGGAAGATTTATGAATGATACAGCTATAAAAGTAAATGGTGGAATGGCTGCAATCATTGGACTTGACTCAGAAAAAATAAAAGAAGTTTTAAAAAATGTTGAAGGAATAGTAGAAGCAGTAAACTTTAATGAACCAAATCAGACAGTAATAGCAGGGCAAAAAGATGCTATTGAAAGAGCATGTGTAGCTTTAAAGGAAGCTGGAGCAAGAAGAGCAATGCCATTGGCTGTTTCGGGACCTTTTCATTCTTCTTTGATGAAAGAGGCTGGAGAAAAATTGAAGGAAGAAGCAGAAAAATATACTTTCCAAATGACAGATATAAAACTTGTAGCTAATACTACAGGAGAGGTTTTGAATAGTATTGAAGATATAAAAAATGAGATATATACTCAAAGTTTTGGACCAGTTAAATGGGTAGATACTATAAAAAAATTAAAATCTGAGGGAGTAACAAAAATTTATGAAATAGGTCCAGGTAAAGTATTGGCTGGACTTGTAAAGAAAATCGACAAGGAAATAGAAATAAAAAATGTAGAAAAACTTGAAGATTTGGAAAATTTAATGTAAAATCTAAGTATAAATGCATAGATAAAGAATTTTAAGGAGGAAAAAAATGTTAGATAAAATAAGAGAAATTGTAGTAGAACAATTAGGGGTTGACGCTGAACAAGTTACTCCAGAGGCTAATTTTGTAGAAGATTTAGGAGCAGATTCACTAGATACAGTTGAATTAATAATGGCTTTTGAAGAAGAATTTGATGTAGAAATTCCTGATACAGATGCTGAGAAAATTAAAACTGTACAAGATGTTATGGATTACATTGAGTCAAAAAAATAAGAAAATCTAATATATTGAGAAACGGGGTATGAATGTACCCCGTTCCTTATATATACTATAATTATAAAAATAGAGGTGAGAATGTGAAAAGAGTAGTAGTTACAGGACTTGGATTAATAACTGCACTGGGGACTGGGTTAGAAAAAAGCTGGAAAAAAATATTAGCAGGAGAAACTGGGGTAGGACTTATAGAAACATATGACACTACAGATATGCCTGTAAAAATAGCAGCTGAAGTAAAGGACTTTGATCCTTTAGAATTTGGAATTGAAAAGAAAGAGGTTAAAAAATTAGCAAGGAATACTCAATTTGCTATTGCTGCAACTAAAATGGCATTAGAAGATTCAGGACTTGTTATAGATGAAAATAATTGTGAGGATATAGGAGTAATTGTTTCTTCTGGTATTGGAGGAATAGAAATATTTGAAGGACAACATCAAACTATGTTAGAAAAAGGAGTAAAAAGAATATCTCCATTTACTATACCAGGAATGATATCTAATATGGCAGCTGGAAATATAGGAATATATTTTGGAGCAAAAGGGCCAAATAAGTCTATAGTAACAGCTTGTGCAGCTGGAACTCATTCAGTTGGAGATGCTTTTGAAATGATAAAATCAGGAAGAGCGAAAGCAATGATAGCAGGAGGAACAGAAGCTTCAATAACACCATTTGCAATGAATGCTTTTGCTAATATGAAGGCTCTATCTACTAGAAATGATGAACCAGAAAAAGCTTCAAGACCATTTTCGGCAGATAGAGATGGATTTGTAATGGGAGAAGGAGCTGGAATCCTTATTCTTGAAGAATTAGAGTCTGCTAAAGCAAGAGGAGCTAAGATTTATGCTGAAGTGGTAGGATATGGAGAAACTTGTGATGCGTATCATATAACTGCACCAGCTGATGGAGGAGAAGGAGCTGCAAGAGCTTTTAAAATGGCATTAAAGGAAGGAAATATCAATCTAAATGATGTTGACTATATAAATGCTCATGGAACTTCTACACCTGCAAATGATAAAAATGAAACTATGGCAATAAAATCTGTTTTTGGAGAAAGAGCTAAAGAACTTTTAGTTTCTTCTACTAAGGGAGCAACAGGACATGGATTGGGAGCTGCTGGAGGAATAGAAGCTGTATTGATAGCTAATACTATTTTTACAGGAATAGTACCACCTACTATAAACTATGATAACCCTGATGAGGTTTGTGATCTTAACTATGTACCAAATAAACCAGTAGAAAGAACTGTAGAAGTAGCAATGTCAAGTTCTCTTGGATTTGGTGGGCATAATGCTGTAATTGCAATGAGAAAATATAAGTAAGGAGGATAAGTTGAAAAAGAATTATTTAGAGCTTGAAGGAAACTTAGGTTATTCTTTTAATAATAAAGAGCTTTTAAAAAATTCACTTATCCATAGATCTTTTGGAAATGAACACTGGAGATATAAAAAAATAAGCAACGAAAGACTAGAACTGCTTGGAGATGCAGTTCTAGATCTTGTTGTTACTGAATATCTATACAAAAGCCATGAAAGTTCAACAGAAGGAGATTTAGCAAAAATAAAATCTATGGTTGTAAGTGAACCTGTATTGGCATCTATTTCTAAAAAAATGGATGTTGGTAAATATCTTCTTTTAAGTAAGGGAGAAGAAATGACAGGAGGAAGAGAGAGAAGTTCTATATTAGGTGATGCATTTGAAGCAATATTAGGCGCAATATATCTTGATTCAGATTTTGAAACAGCAAAGAAATATGCTTTGAGTCATATAAAAGACTCAATAGACCACGTGGATAAAAATGAAGATATATTAGATTTTAAAACTATACTGCAAGAATATAGTCAAAGAGAGTATAAAATAATACCATCTTATGAAGTAATAAGAGAAACAGGACCTGATCATCAAAAAGTATTTGAAATAGAAGTAAGAATTGGTGAAAGAACAGGAAGAGGAACAGGAAAAAATAAAAAAAGTGCAGAACAATCAGCAGCTAAAGAGTTATGTAAAAAGTTAGGGGTAAAAACACATGAAGCATTATAATATTCCTATATTCATAAGTCATTTTGGATGTCCTAATGCTTGTGTTTTTTGTAATCAAAAAAAAATAAATGGACGTGAAACTGATGTAACAATGGAAGATTTGAAAGAAACGATAGAAACATATTTAGAAACTCTGCCAAAGAATTCCAAAAAAGAAGTGGCTTTTTTTGGTGGAACTTTTACAGGGATCTCTTTTGATCTCCAGAGGCAATATCTAGAGACAGTACATAAATATATTAAAGAAGGATTGATAGATGGTATAAGATTATCTACAAGACCTGATTGCATAAATAGAGAGATAGTGGAACAGTTGAAAAAATATGGAGTGACTTCAGTAGAACTTGGAGTTCAGTCATTAGATGAGAAAGTATTGAAAGCTACAGCAAGGTATTATCCTATAGAAGCAGTAGCCAAAGCATGCAGTTTGTTGAAAGAATATAATATTGAATTGGGAATACAGTTAATGATAGGGCTTCCAGAGTCAACATTTGAAAGTGATTTTTTATCAGCCAAAAAAGCTTTAGAAATGAAACCAGATGTGGCAAGAATATATCCTACTCTTGTTATAAAAGGAACAAAGATGGAAGAAATGTTTAAAGTCGGGGAATATAAAGCTTTAGATATAAATGAAGCTGTAAAAAGAACTAGAAAAATATATTCGCTTTTAGAAAGCAGTGGGGTAAATATTATAAGAGTTGGACTTCAACCAAGTGAGGATTTGCGAGAAGAAGGAGTAGTTTTAAGTGGACCATTTCATCCAGCTTTTAGAGAACTAGTAGAAACAGAGATTTATTATGACTTTTTTAATTCTATAGTTGGAAAAGAAAAAAGATTAGACATAAGAGCAAATGAAAAAGATATATCAAAATTAGTAGGAATAAAAAAAGCAAATAAAGAAAGATTAAAAGAATATTTTAATATAAAAATAGATAATGGTATTGAAAAAGGTAAAGTTGTTATAAATGACAGAATGTATTCAAGGCTAGATATCCTTAGGAAGGAGATTAATGAATCAGATAGTAATTAATATAGATGAATTTCAATCTAGAGCAGCGATAATAGAAGATGGAAAAGTTGTAGAGATACTGATAGAAAGAGAAGAAGAAGGAAGAATAAATGGAAGCATATATAAGGGAAAAGTAGCCAATGTCCTTCCTGGAATGGAATCAGCTTTTGTAAATATTGGATTAGAAAAAAATGGATTTCTTTATGTGAATGATTTAAGAGAATTTGAAGAAAAATACTTAGATGGAATATTAAATAGTAGTAGACCAATTGAAGATATATTAAATGTAGGAGATGATGTAGTAGTACAGATACTTAATGAACCTCGTGGAACAAAGGGAGCCAGAGTTACTACACATTTTACAATACCAGGAAAATACTTGGTTCTTATGCCTAATAATGATCATATAGCTATTTCAAAAAAAATAAAAGATGAAAAGGAAAGAGAAAGATTAGAGAGTATATTTAAAGAAATAAAACCTGAAAATATGGGTGTAATAATAAGAACTGCAGCTTTTGGGAAAAGTGAATTTCATTTTGAAAGAGAAATAGAATATCTTGTAAAAAAGTGGGAAGATATAGAAAAAAAAATAAAAGGTGCTAAAATAGGTGAAGTACTTTATAAAGATAATGGAATTATCACAACAGTATTAAGAGATATTTTTTCCAATGATATAGATGAACTTATAGTAGATAATGAAGATGTATATTGGGAAGTCATAGATTATATCAATGCTTTCAGTGAGAAGACTCTTAAAACAAAAATAAAATTGTATAAAGATGGGAAAGAAAAAGATATCTTTGATTTATATGGAATAAATGAAGAGATAGACAAAGCACTTAATGAAGTAGTATGGCTAGAGTGTGGAGGATATCTTGTTATACAAAAGACAGAAGCTCTTATTAGTATTGATGTAAATACAGGAAAAAATACTGGAAGTTTGAATCTTGAAGAAACAGTTGTAAATACTAATATAGAAGCGGCCAAAGAAATACCTAGACAACTTAGGCTTAGAAATTTTGGCGGGATAATAATAATAGATTTCATTGATATGAGAGTAGAAGAAGATAAAATAAAAGTATTGGAAGCTTTAGAAAAGCATCTGCAAAAAGATAGAATAAAAAATAATATAGTGCACTTTACTGATCTTGGGCTTGTGGAAATGACAAGGAAGCGTTCAGGAAAACCTTTAGCATACTATTTTCAAGAGGTATGCCCATGCTGTAATGGAACAGGAAAAATCAAATCAAAAGATGCACTTATCCATGAACTTATGAAGGAAATTAAAATATGTTCTGAAGATAAAGATATCAGTACAATAAAAGTAAGATTATCAAAAAATCTTATAGAATCTTTTAAAGAAATATATTTTGAAATTATTAAAGAGTTCTTAAAAATGAAGAAAAAAGCTATAGAATTAGAAGTGGATACAAATAATAGTTGCCAATATGAAATAATTCTGGTTAAATAGAGGAGAGAACTATGAAAATAGGTGTTTATGCTGGAAGTTTTGATCCTATAACTAAGGGACACTATGATGTTATAAAAAAATCATTAAAAATAACAGATAAGCTTATTGTAGCTGTTATGAATAATAGTAATAAGAAAGGTTGGTTTTCTCTTGAAGAGAGAAAAAATATGATAAAGCTCTTAGTAGGAGAAGAGAATGATAGAATAGAGGTAAAAAGTTTTGATGGACTTTTGATAAATTTTATGAAAGAAAATGGAGCAGATATAATAATCAGAGGATTAAGAGCAGTTTCAGATTATGAATATGAATTAGGCTATGCTTTTGCTAATCATGATCTTTCTTATGGAGAAGTAGAAACTGTATTTATTCCAGCTGCAAGAGAATATATGTATTTAAGTTCAAGTTCTGTAAGAGAAGCAGCTATGGTGGGAGCTAGACTTGATATATTTGTAGATGATAAGATAGCTGAGATAGTAAAGGAAAAAGTAAAAACTATCAAAGGATAGGAGAAAAAGTGGCTAAAAATAAAAGTTTTTATGTTTGCAGTGAATGTGGATATAAATCATCTAAATGGCTGGGAAAGTGTCCTCAATGTAATGAATGGGGTACTTTTGAAGAAGAAATAGAGATAATATCAGCTGGAGCACCTGTAGTTTCTTCAGTAATTTCTGTAAAAGAAACTGCTGAAAAAGTGTATTCTTTTTCAGATATAAAAATGGAAGATATGTATAGATATAAAACAGGAATAGAAGAATTTGATAGAGTGCTTGGAGGAGGACTTTTACAAGGAGAAGTAGTACTTGTAACTGGTAATCCAGGAATAGGAAAGTCAACACTTTTACTTCAAGTTGCAGATAGATACACTTCATATGGAACAGTCATATATATTTCCGGAGAGGAATCTCCTTCTCAAGTAAAGAATAGAGGAGAAAGACTTAAAATAAGTGCTAAAGATTTATTTCTTATGGCTGAAACAGATGTTTCTAATATTTATGAGTACCTTATATCCAAAAAACCTAAAGTAGTAATAGTAGATTCAATACAGACACTGTATAATTCATCGATAGATTCTATACCAGGGACACCTACACAAATAAGAGAATGTACTTTAAAAATAATAGAGCTTGCTAAAAAATACAATATATCATTTTTTATAGTTGGACATATAACTAAAGATGGAAAAGTAGCAGGGCCAAAAATGCTTGAACATATGGTAGATGCTGTTTTTAATTTTGAAGGAGAAGAAGGACTTTTTTACAGAATTTTAAGAAGTACTAAAAATAGATTTGGGTCAACTAATGAACTAGCTGTTTTCAGTATGGAAGAAGATGGAATGAAAGAAATAAAAAATTCTTCAGAGTACTTTTTAAGTGAAAGAGATGAAAAAAATGCTGGGAGTATGGTAGTTCCAGTTTTAGAAGGAACAAAAGTATTCCTTTTAGAAATACAGACACTTCTTACAGAATCAAATATAGGAATACCTAAAAGAATAGTTCAAGGATTTGATAGAAATAGAATACAAATACTTACTGCAATAGCAGAAAAGAAAATGCATATGAGTCTTGCTATGAAAGATATGTTTGTGAATATACCTGGAGGTCTAAGTATAGAAGACCCAGCAGCAGATCTTGCTGTTCTTATATCCCTTTTATCTGTTTATAGAGGAGTAGAAATAAGTCAGAAAATAGCAGCCATTGGGGAGTTAGGACTAAGAGGAGAAATCAGAAAAGTTTTTTTTATTGAAAAAAGGCTGAGAGAACTAGAAAAATTAGGATTCAAAGGAGTCTATATTCCAGAAGCTAATAGAAAAGAAATAGAAAAAAATAGTTATAAATATAAATTAAAATTAATATATTTAAAAAATTTAGAAGAACTTTTAGAAAGGATGAACAAGGATGGTCAATAAAAAACTTGAAGAAATGCTCTTGCAGATAACTCCTGGAACACCTCTGAGAGAAGGAGTGTACAATATAATTGATGCAGGTATAGGAGCATTAATAGTAGTTGGTATGGATGAAGCAGTGGAAAAGATGCTTGATGGTGGGTTTTATATAAACTGTGAATATACACCAGAAAGAATATTTGAATTAGCTAAAATGGACGGAGCTATAATAGTTGATGAAGAATGTAAAACAATTATATATGCAAATGTACATCTTCAAGTTGACAGAAAATATTCATCTGAAGAAAGTGGAACTAGGCACAGAACAGCTCAAAGAGCAGGTAAGCAAACTAATAAATTAGTAATAGCTGTATCTGAAAGAAGAAAAACAATAAGTTTATATAAAGGTGAAATGAGATATAAACTTAAAGATATGTCTGAAATAATGAATGAAGCATCACAGGCTTTAAAAACTATGGAAAGATACAGATATGTTTTAGATAAGTCATTGGCAAATCTAACTATACTGGAACTTGATGACATAGTTACTATTTATGATGCTGCATTGGTTTTACAGAGATTTGAAATGATGATGAGAATAGAAGAAGAATTAAAAGGATATGTATTAGAGCTGGGAGTAGAAGGAAGACTAATAGAGCTTCAATTAGAAGATTTAGCACAAGATATACATGAAGAGATGCTAGAATTTTTAAGTGACTACAAGAGTGAAGATGTTGAATATGAAAGTATTCTTGCACAACTTAGAGAATTTAATAATACTGAACTACTTGAGATTGAAAATTTTGCAAGTGTACTTGGGTATAAGAAAAGTTACAGCAGCTTAGATAATAAAATAAGCCCTAAAGGATATAGAATTCTTGGGAAAATAAGTAAACTTACAAAAAAGGATATTGAAAAACTTGTATCAAATTATGGAGAACTTTCTTCTATACAAGAAGCTCCTATTGAAGAATTATCAGATACAAAATTGAGTAAACTGAAGATAAAAGCTATAAAAAATGGTCTTAAAAGACTTAAATTTACAGTAGAATTAGAAAAATAAATTATTTGAGGATATCCTTATAGGTTATCCTCTTTTTTGATTAAATTATATTTATAGTAAGTAGTATTGCTAGCAGTATTTTTTATATTTACATATATTAAAGTTTTTTCTGAATAAAGTTATACACTTGTAGTGAATTTATTTTTCTTTGTAAAAATAAAAAAAATTTTATTATTTTAGCATTGAGGAAAAATAAAAATAAAGAGAGTATTAAATAAAAATTAAAAAATAAATTTTATTTTTTTCAAAAAAATACTTGTATTTTTTTAAAAAAAGGAGTATTATAAGAAAAATAAAAAATCGAGAAAAGGAGTTCAGATATGTATTCATCAGCTAATGTAATAATAATAAGCATATATATAATATTGGTTATAATAGTTATTATAAGCAATAAATTTTTATATGCAAAAGATTACGTTAGGAAAAATAGACTGAACTTAAAATATTTTAGGATAAGATAATAAAAATCTGACTAAGTATAATTAGAGTGTATGTTTAACAGCCTAACAGGGCTGTTTTTTTTTTATAAAATTTTAAAAAATGAAAGGGGAAATAAAATGAAAAAGTATGTAGTAGATCGGATAAAAAGATCAGAGGGAGGGAGAATGGCAGAATTATATTTAAAGTGAAAATTTGATAAAGATAAATAGGGAGATATAAAATGAAATTATTAAATAAATTAAGCGATTTTTTAGGAAAGTATTTTATTGTTCTAGTTTTACTTATGGTAGTAGCAGCTATGGTATTACCACAGGCATTTATTACTTTGGGAAAAACAAGAGTTTTTGGGCAGTCTTTAGTAACAGTAGGACTGGGATCTATTATGTTTGTTATGGGACTTACTCTTAATGAGAAAGACTTTAAAGTAATTGTAACAAGACCTAAAGATGTATTTATAGGGTGTCTTGCTCAATTTACTGTAATGCCATTAATGGCTTACTTTTTGGCAAAAACATTAAGACTTCCACCAGAATTGGCAGTTGGGCTGGTTTTATTAGGAACTTGTCCAGGAGGAACTGCAAGCAATGTTATGACTTATCTGGCGAAAGGAGATGTAGCTCTTTCAATTGGAATGACTACTGTATCAACATTAGCAGCCCCTCTTTTAACACCAGCTCTTACATATTTTTTAGCAGGTCAGTGGGTAGAAATCAATATGTATGCTATGCTTCTTGATATCGTAAAAGTTGTTATTGTTCCTATCTTTTTAGGTATGGCAGTTCATAAAGCATTTGGAGAAAAAGTGCATAAAGTATCTAAAGTACTAGTAATTATTCCAATTGTATGTATTTTGATGATTATGGGATTATGTGTAGCACCTAATAAAATGAATCTTATTAATTCTGGAGCTGTTCTTATTATGGCTGTATGTCTTCATAATTGGTTTGGATTTATTTTAGGATATGCTATTGGAATATTTACTAAAATGGATAATTCTAAGAAAAAAGCACTTTCTATTGAAGTTGGCTTACAAAATTCTGGATTAGCAGTAGGATTAGCAGCACAATTTGTAAATCCTCTATGTGCATTACCGGCAGCAGTGGCTACTGTAGTACATCAGGTTTCAGGTTCTTTGTTAGCTAATGTATTTTCAGGAAATTTATCATTCAATTTTTTCAGAAGAAGAGTCAAATCAGCAGCTAATATCAGCATGATGAACAAATAAGAGAAGGAGATAAGAAAAATGTCAAATAGAAATGTATTTTTACCAAATTATACTATTGGAGATTCAGCATATAATGAAGTTATAAAAGTTTGTTCTAACTATGGAAAAAAAGTTGTATTCATTGGAGGAAAAACAGCTTTGGAAAAAGCAAGCCATTTAGTGAAAAATTTAATGGCAGGAAGTGATTTAGAAGTAATAGATACTTTGTGGTATGGAGGAGAAGCAGCTTATGCTAACGTGGAAAAATTAAAAGAAGAGAGTACAGTCCATGAGGCAGATATGGTATTTGCTTTTGGTGGAGGAAAAGCTATAGATACTTGTAAAGTGCTTACAGGTGATTTGAATAAACCTCTGTTTGTATTCCCAACTATTTCATCTACTTGTGCAGCTGTAACATCAGTATGTGCTATTTACAATGTAGATGGAGTATTTGAAGGATTGTATTGGAGGAAGACACCTGCTGAACATACCTTTATTAATACAAAAATTATAGCTGAAGCACCAGCTAAATATTTATGGGCTGGAATTGGAGATACTCTGGCAAAAGGATATGAACCTGAATTTTCATCGAGAGGAAGAAAACTGGATCATCCCAATGCTTTAGGAGTTACATTATCTAAGCTTTGTCAGGAGCCTTTAGTAGAATATGGATCAAAAGCTTTAGTGGATTGCAAAGAAAATAAAGTATCTGATGATCTTGAAGAAACTGTTCTGTCTATTATTGTAAATACAGGGCTTGTATCTAATCATGTTATCAATGATTATAACAGCTGTGTAGCTCATGCAATGTGTTATGGATTTTCTACTATGCCAAAAGTAGAACATAATCATCTTCATGGAGAGATTGTATCATATGGAGTATTAGTACAGTTAATGTTGGATAATAATACTAAAGAAATAGATAAGCTTCTTCCATTTTATAGAGAGATAGGTCTTCCTACATCTTATAAAGATTTTGGAGTAACAAGAGAAGAGATGGAAGGAGTATTGCAAAAAGCTTCTGAAGTAAATGATGTCAAAGTAGCAGCTATGAATATTACAAAAGATAAACTTGCAGAGGCAGTAGATAGACTGGAAAAATATGTGAGAGGATAAAAAAGTTGAATCAAAAAAGTCAGATTAAATTTTAGAATTTTAGGAATTAGAGAGATTTGTGTAATTGATATTGTAATTAAAACATGAAAAATAGTATGTCTGAGAGAAATCAGTTTCCAGTAATTAAGCAGTTAAGATTTTAACTGCTGTAATTACTGGGATACAAAAGTGAAACAATAAAAATAATAACAACTCTTTTTAATAAAAAATTTTTAAAAATTATATTCTTTTTTGTAATTTAAGTTCTTTTTTTATAAAGCATATTGAGTACTGTATAGATTGAAATAAAAACCATTTTTATTCATCAATTCATCATGTGTTCCTTGTTCAGCTATTTTTCCATCTTTTAATACAAGGATAAGGTCAGCATTTTTGATAGTAGAGAGCCTATGAGCTATTATGAAACTTGTTCTACCTTTGATAAGATTAGCAATGGCTTTTTGCAGTCTTATTTCTGTTCTTGTATCAACCCCACTTGTAGCTTCATCAAGAATTAGAAACTTAGGATCAGAAGCAATAATTCTCGCTATTGTAATAAGCTGTTTTTGCCCTTGAGAAAGTATCATATTATCTTCACTTATTATAGTATCATATCCATCAGGAAATTTCATTATGAAGTCATGGGCACAGGCAAGTTTTGCACTTTCTACAACTTTATCAAATGAAATATTATTATTTCCATAGCTTATATTATCTTTTATAGTACCTGTGAACAACCAGCTATCTTGAAGAACCATACCAAATAGTTTTCTTATTTCGCTTTTTTTATATTCCTCTATATTTATTCCGTCTAACAGTATTTCTCCAGATGTTACATCATAGAATCTCATTAAGAGGTTTACAATAGTAGTTTTTCCTCCTCCAGTTGGACCAACTATAGCAACAACTTCTCCATTTCCAGTCTTAAATGAAAGATTTTTAAGTACAGGAGTTTCTTCATTATATGCAAAATCTACATTTTTAAATTCTATATTTCCTTTTAAAACATTGAAATCAATATTTTTCTTACCAGTATCCAAATCTTCATTTTGGTCCATGAATTGAAAAAATCTTTCAGCACTGACTAAAACAGTCTGAATAATGCTATATGCTTCTGATATACTTGCTATAGGTCTGTTAAAGAGTTTAGAGTAAATAACAAAGCTTGAAAGTCCTCCAAGAGTTATTTTACCTTGAAGCATAAATATGGCACCAATCAAAATAATAAGTGAATATCCTGTATTTCCTATAAAATTGAGGGTAGGAAAATTAAATCCAGCAAGAAAAATTGATTTTATTGCATTTTCTTTATAAGAAGAATTAAGATTTCTAAAAGTTTCTATGGCTCTTTCTTCATATGAGAAAGATTTTACTTCAGCTTGCCCTGTAAGTATTTCATCAATATATCCACTAAGTTTTCCAAGATATCTTTGCTGAACTCTTCTTTTTTCACGACTTTTTTCTGTTATTTTTTTTAAAAATACTCCAGTAAAAGAAACTAGAAAGAGTTGTATCAAAGTAAGAGAGGGACTAATATACAACATTATTCCCAAAGCAGTGAATATAGTGAGTATATTCACTATTACCCTCGTTCCTATTTGAGAAAGAGAACCACTTATATTATCAATATCATTTATCATTATACTGATAATATTTCCTTGTGACATACCATCAAAATATTTTAGTGGGAATTTATGTATTTTTTCTATTCCATCTTTTCTCATTTTATTTACAATATCTTGTGATATTATATTCATTTTTATATTTTGTATTAAAGTAAGAATTGCACCAGTTATATATGAAAAAAGTAGAAGTATAGATAGTTTTCCAAGTTGAATAAAATCACTTTTATTCATTTGAAAATGTATTTGATTTATTCCTTTTCCTACAAGATAAGGCCCTGCTAAAGTTAGAAGATTTCCTATTATTGCTAGAAAAATTAGAAAAATGAATTCTAATTTGTATTTTTTTAAATAAGGGAGTAGTTTTTTAAATAGATTATACTTCACAATAATTCCCTCCAGGTATACATATTTCTTGCGACTCACATATCTCTCTATAAATTTCACAATTTTCAGCTAAAGCAGCATGAGAATCAAATCCTACTACTTTTCCATTATCCATTACTATTATTCTATCCATTTTCATAAGAGAAGCAACTCTTTGAGAAATAGTTAAAATAGTAGTATTTTTCAGATAGTTTTTAAGTTCATTTTTCAGATTATATTCTGTGATGAAATCTAAAGCACTGAAACTGTCATCAAATATCAATATTTCAGGTTCTTTGATAAGAGTTCTAGCTATAGAAAGTCTTTGTTTTTGTCCACCAGAAAAATTGGTACCACCTTTAGTTACTTCAGTCTTATATTGATTAGGAAGTTTTTCAACAAAATCCTTTCCTTGAACTATAGATACAACATTTTTGACATCTTCATCAGAAGCGTTTTCTTTTCCCCATTTAATATTCTGTTCTATACTTTGGGAGAAAAGGAATGATTTCTGCATTACTATTCCAATTTTATTTCTTAATTCTTTTTCTTTGTATTTATTGACATTTACTCCATCTATAAGAATTTCCCCTTTAGTTACTTCATAAAATTTAGGAATGAGAGCTATAAGAGAAGTTTTTCCAGAACCTATACCTCCAATTATTCCAATATTTTCACCTCTTTTTATTTTTAAATTTATATTTTCAAGAATATAATTGTTAGTATTATCATAAGAGAATGAAACATTTTTAAATTCAATAATTGTATCTGTAAATATTTTTTCAAATTTTTCTTCAGAAATATTAGTTATATCTTCAAAAAGAACTTCTTTTACCCTTCTATATGATATAGCAGTTCGGCTATATAAAGTGAAAAGAAATGAAAGGGCATTCATGGAGAAGAGAAGCATATTAAGATAATTTATAAAAGCTACTACTTCTCCCAGGTGCATCTTTCCATAATTTACTCTGATACCTCCGAACCACAGAACAGCAACAACTCCGATATTCATTATAAGAGTAATAAATGGAAGCTTACTTGCCATAAGATTATCAGCCTCAATTGTTTTTAATTTAAGATCATCATTTTTTTCTTTAAATCTTTCAGCTTCGATTTTTTCTTTTGAAAGAGCTCGAATAACTCTAATACCTGTAAGGTTTTCTCGCATCACAAGAGTAAGATTATCAAGTTTTTTTTGTACTTCAGCATATATACCAAAAGATTTTTTCATATAGTACATAGTAGTACCAACAATGGTAGGGACTATGAAAATAAAAAGTATAGCAAGGACAGGATTGATGGTTACAGCCATAATTACAGCTCCTATACCTGTTACAAGTCCTCTTAATACCATTCTTATACACATAAGAAACATATTCATGATTTGATCTACATCTTTAGTCATTCTTGTGATAAGAGATGCCTGAGTAAACTTATTAAGATGAACAAAGTTAAAGCTTTGTATTTTAGTGAATACTTTATCTCTAAGAGAAGCACCAAAATTTTGAGTTGAATGAACAGAAAAATAATTGCAAAAGATAGAACATATATATCCCATTAATGCAATTCCAACCATAGTTCCACCCATTTTAGTAATATATGTTAAATCTTTGTTGGAAACACCTATATCTATTATTTTAGCCATTATCAGAGGAAGAGACAGGTCACAAAATGCTTCTCCCATTTTGAAGAGTGCAGCTAATATAGCTTTAGGTATGAAAGGTTTAAAAAATTTGAACATCATTCCTCCTACATATTTATGTATATTTTCCATCTATAATTTTACCATAAAAAATGAAAGAAAAAAATACTTTTATAATCAAAATTTTTGTGTATAAAAAAAGGAACTAAGTTTCCTTAGTTCCGATTAAATTCAATACCAAATCAATTATTTAGTTTTGATGTTAGCTGCTTGAGGTCCTTTTTGACCTTCAATTACATCATAAGTAACTTCTTCATTTTCATTTAAAGTTTTGAATCCATCTTTTTGGATTTGAGAGAAGTGAGCGAATATATCTTTTCCATCCTCACCAGTAATAAATCCGAATCCTTTTTCTTGGTTAAACCATTTAACTGTACCTTTCATTTGTTTCCTCCATAAATATAAATTTTTTTAATGATATAACTTGTGATATTTTGGCAATAGTTATGACAAACTACCAGGTATAAACTTAATACTTAGGAAGATACTTCTTGAAAGACCTTTAAATATTAAAACCTCAAAACTCATAAATCTTTTATCACTACAAGAAACATTATACACTATTTTTTATTAAATGTATAGCTTTATTTTTAAAATTGACATATAAGAGTTGAAATAGTATAATATACAAGATTAAATAAAGAGAGAGCAGGTGGGCGGCTGATAACCCATCTGCTTTTATTTTTTTTAGGAGGAAAATAATGCTTGATAAATTGAAACTAGATAAAAGATTTATAAAAACATTGTTGGTATTGGCAGTTCCAATAATATTACAAAGTCTTGTAACTGCTTCATTAAACCTTTTAGATAATTTAATGATAGGAAGCTTAGGAGAAAATGAAATTGCTGCTGTGGGAATATCAAATCAATTTTATATGGTTTATTATTATTCTATAATGGGAATAACATTAGGAGCTGGAATATTTATGTCACAATTCTGGGGAAAGAAAGATATTTCTAGCATTCATAAATTTTTAGGAATATCCCTTGTATTTGGAATAATAGCAACTATTTTTTATGCAGCAGCGGCATTTTTTATGCCTGAAAAAATAATGAATATATTTACAAAAGAAATAATTGTAATATCACTAGGAAAGAATTATTTGAGAATGGTAGCATTAAGTTACATATTTACTACTATCTCTTTAGCTTTTGCAGCTTCACTCAGAAGTATAGGACAGACAAAAATACCTATGTATGGAAGTTTAGTAGGTCTTGTATTTAATGGAATTTTAAATTATATATTCATATTTGGTAAGTTTGGAGCTCCTGCTATGGGAGTTACTGGAGCTGCTTTAGGAACTACTGTATCAAGGTGTATGGAACTTTCTTTTATACTTTTTATTATATATAAAAATAAGAATATTGTAGCAGGAAATTTATCTCAGCTTTTAAATTTTGATTTTTCTCTTGTGATAAAATTTTTTAAAACGGCTACACCAGTTATATTTAATGATGTAATGTGGATTGGTGGAATAACAGCATATTTTGTGGCTTATTCAAAGTTAGGAACAAATGCTACTGCAACTATGCAGATAGCCAATACAATAAATAATGTATTTAATATATTTGGAATAGGTATAGCTTCAGCGTCTGCGATATTGATAGGGAACAAGATAGGAGCAGGTCTTGAGGAAGAAGCAAAAAAAGATGCTTTAAAAATATCAGTATTTGGAGTCATGATTGGAATAATAATAGGAATAGTATTTTTTGTGGTAGCTCCACTTATAGCAATGCTGTTTAAAATAACTCCAGAAACATATCAGAATGTGATAGTTGTACTGAGGATAATGGCAGCAGCTCTTCCTTTAAGATTTTTTGGAATAGTACAGATTATAGGTGTGCTTCGTGGAGGAGGAGATGTTCTCTATGCAATAGTAACGGAATTAGTAGCTGTCTGGTGTATTGGAGTTCCGTTATCATTTTTAGGAGCTGTATATTTTAAATTTCCAATAGTTTTAGTATATTTGATGGTGTGTTTAGAAGAGCCATTTAAAGTGGTAGCTACTGTTCCAAGACTTCGTTCAGGAAAGTGGATAAAAAATTTAATAAAGTAATAAAGAAGGGCACTTCAGTTGAGGTGTCTTTTTAATTTATCCAAAATTAAGAAAAGGAATAGATAAAATAGTAGTATTTTTGGTATGAGTACTGGAAATAAATGTAAAAAAATATAAAATAAATAAAAAGGCAGGGGGAAAATCTCTGTCTTTTTTTATACTTAAGAAATTTTTATAAAGTGACATAATTTCGTTTTTTATACCGTAAATACGTTTGTTTATATACATAAAAAACTTTTTTAGAATTTTTTGTATTTTTTATTGACACGAAATAAAAAATATTATATATTTATATCAACTAAGTAATGTATATCCATCAAATAAACGTATATACGATATAAATGGAGGAGCGAAGATGTATGAAGAATTATTGAAAGTATTGAGAAAAGAAAAAATAGTAGCAATATTAAGAGATGTTCCTTTAGAAAAATTTGAAAAAACATTAGAAATTTTAAAAAAAGAAGGAATAAAGATTTTAGAAATAACATTAAACAGTAAAGATGTAGAGAAACAATTTGAAATACTTAAAGAAAAATATTTGAATGATTTTGTAATTGGAGCAGGAACAGTAGTAACCCTAGAGGGATTAAATTTTGCTGTAGAAAATGGAGCTAAATTTATACTTACACCTAATATAGATGAAGAAATATTAAAAGAAGCAGAAAAGATTGGAATATTGTGTGTATGTGGATTTTTTACAGCTTCTGAAGCTATGAAAGCTAAGAAATACAGCTGCTGTAAAATTTTAAAATTATTTCCAGCAGGAGAAGTGCCATTTTCTTATTTAAAATCTCTTAAGGGTCCAATAAATGATCTTGAATGTATGGCAGTAGGAGGTGTTAGCAGAAATAATGTTTCTGAATTTTTAAAAGCAGGTTTCAGCTGTCTTGGTATAGGAAGTTCTTTAGTGGATAATAAACTAATAAAGGCAGGGGAATTTGATGAATTAAGAGAGAATATAATTGCTATAAAAAAAGCTGCTGAAAGTTTTTAGCAAGGAAATGGTGAAAATGAAAAAAATAGTAACAATAGATGCAGGAACTTCTAATTTAAGAATCAGAATTGTAGAAGGAAAAAATATAATTTTTGAAAAAAAAGAAAATTATGGAGTAAAAATTGGAAAAGAAAAATTTAAAAATGAACTATATAAACTTTTAAAAGAATGTATAAAAGAAAATAAAATAGAGAAAGAAGAAATTGAATGTATAATTGCTTCTGGAATGATAACTTCTGCTTTGGGATTGATGGAAATAGAACATTTGTATGTTCCTGTATCTTTAGAAAAATTTTCTAAAAGTATGGTAAAAGTAAAATTCTTTGAATTTGAAATATATTTAATAACAGGAATAAAAGTAGAAAAAGAATATTTTAAAGAAGAACATCTAAAAAGTATAGATGTAATAAGGGGAGAAGAGGTAGAAGTATTTGGAATACTTGAAGAGATAAAAGTAGATGAACCAACACTTGTAATTCTTCCAGGATCACATAATAAATTTATAGAAGTATCTGATGGAAATATAGTGGACCTTCTTACAACTATGAGTGGAGAAATTTATGATGTGATGACCAAATATACTATATTGAAAACTTCTGTAGATGAAAAATTTGCTGATAAAATAGAAAAAAAATATTTAGAATTAGGAAATAAAATAGGAAAAAAATATGGAATAAATCAAGGTTCATTTATGCTAAGAGGTTTAGATTTATCAGAAAAGCTTACAATAAATGAAAAATCTAACTATCTTTTAGGATTAGTTTTAAGTGAAGATATAACATCATTAGAAAAAAATGGTTATTTGAAAAAATATAAAAAGTTAATAATAGCAGGGGGGAATATAATTGCTAAAGGGTTATTTGAACTATTGTCAGAAATGAAGCTAGATAATGATATTCGGATAATAAGTTCAAATGAGTTAGCAACAAAGGGAGCGTTAAAAATTTGGGAACAAAGCAAAAAATAAGGTGGGATATTATGTTAAATAAGTCAACTTTGAAGACAATGGAAATACTTGAAAAAATTTCTAATTCAAAAAATGGAATGACAATAACACAGCTTTCAAAAGAATTGGAAATTCCAAGAAGTTCTGTAGATGATATAGTTAAAGCTTTAATTTCTAAGAAATATCTTTATTGCTGTGATGAAAGTCTGAAATTGTATCAGCTTGGAAATAAAATATTTGAACTTTCATTAAAAATGAGAAGCAAGAGAGAAGTACTGGATATAGTGACCCCATTTTTAAGAGAATTAGTTAATGAATTTAATGATACGTTGTTTTTTGGCTTAAAAGATGGAGATGATATACTGTATCTTTCAAAAATAGAAAGCTCAAAAACTGTGAGAACTACAGCAGTATTAGGAAGCAGAAAATCATTGTACTATACAGGGCTTGGAAAAGCAATCTTATCAACTTATTCTGAAAAAGATTTAGATGAATATATTGCCAGAACTAAATTAGAACCTAAAACAGACTATACAATAGTTGATTCAGATAAATTAAAAAAAGATATTTTAGAAACAAAAAAGAGGGGCTATTCTATAGATTACAGAGAAGGAGATATAGAAGTTTCTTGTGTAGCAGCTCCAATATATCAAGAAGGAAAAATATTTGGTGCCATAAGTTTAGCAGGATTATATACAACAATAGATGAAGAGGAAACAAGAAAAAGAGGGAAAAAAATAAAAGAAACAGCTGAAAAAATATCAGAAATTTTAAATTAAAAAAATTAGGAGGAATGAGGATGAAAAAGTTATTAATAGTTTGCATGTTTATTGTTTTATCAACGTTTGGATATGCTGAAAAAGTTATGAGAGTAGGGCTGGGAGTTCCAGAGTCACATTTTGAATATAAAGGAATGGAACTTTTTAAGAAAAATCTTGAAGAGAAGACAAATAAAGAAATAAGAGTAGAACTTTATCCATCAAATCAAATTGGAGTTGATCAAGAGGTTTTAGAACAAATCAAATTTGGAGCAGCTCATATGAATCTTCCAGATCCAGCAGTATTAGGAACATTTGTAAAAGAATTTCAGTTTCTATCTTTTCCTTTCATATTTGATACTCAGGAAAAAGCTATGGAAGTATGTAATGGCGAATGGGGAGATGAACTATTAAAGAAATTAGAAAAAGCAGGATATGTAGGACTAGGATTTGGACCATTTGGTTTTAGACATGTAACTAACAATGCAAGAGAAATAAAATCTATTGAAGATTTTAAAGGATTGAAAATTAGAACAATGCAAAATCCGTTACATTTAAAAGTATTTAGAGCTTTGGGAGCAAATCCTACACCAATGCCATTCAGTGAACTATTTTCTGCTCTTCAGCAAGGTGTTGTAGATGGACAGGAAAATCCAATGATGAATATTTATTCTCAAAAAATTTCAGAAGTTCAAAAATATGGAACTATGACAGGACATGTATATAGTTGGGTTGTATTGGTTGTTGGAAAAAATTTCTATGATTCATTGACACCAGAGCAACAAACTATAATGCAGGAATCTGCTGATATAGCTATAGCTTATATGGCAGAATCAGTGGCAAAAGATGATGAAACAGCAAGAGAAGAAATGGCAAAAACAGGGTTAGTATTTGTAGAACCTTCTGAAGAGTTTAAAACAAAAATAAAAGAGATAGTAGCTCCAATATTAGAAAAAGAAGGAGATAAAATCAATAAAGATATGTATAAAAAACTTAAAGAAGCAACAAAATAAATTTTTGATGAATAGGAGATAAAGATGGGCGAAAGAAAAGAATTTGAGTACTATGTAATAACTGGAGCAATGTTGTTGCTTGTACTTATGGGAGTGCTGCAAATATTATTCAGATTTGTTCTCAATTTTTCTTTATCATGGACAGAGGAATTAAGCAGATATTTATTTATCTTGATGGTCTATACTGGAGCTTCATTAGCTCTGAAAAGAAAAAAGCATGTTAGAGTGGAATTGATAGATATTTATGTAAAGAGTAAAATAAAAAAATATATTTTTATATTTAATGATATAGTAATGATTTGGTTGTTATTATTAGTAGGTTATGCAGGATTAAAAATCTCTATGACAACATATGAGATGGAACAGTTATCTCCTGCTTTGGGATTGCCTATGTACTTAGTTTATGGAATAATTCCGCTGACTTTCTTATTTGGAGCTTGCAGAGCTTTCCAAGTTTTGATTGCTGAAATCAAAGGAGGAAAAGAATAACAATGCAAATATTTATGATAATGATGATAATATTTATAATTGCTATATTTATAGGAATTCCCATTGCATACTGTATAGGTATTTCTGGACTGGTAGGATTGTTTATCAGTGGAATAAGTGTAGAATTTGTAGCCAAAACAGTTTTTACAGGATTGGATAGTTACACATTTCTAGCTATACCAATGTTTATCCTTGCAGGGCTGATAATGGAAAAGGGTGGAATATCCAATAGGCTGATAAAACTTGCCACTTCATTAGTAGGAAATGTTTATGGGGGATTAGGAATAATAACAGTTATAGCTTGTTTCTTCTTTGCTGCTATTTCAGGATCTTCTCCAGCAACAGTTGCAGCTATTGGGGCAATGATGATTCCAGCAATGAAAGAAGAAGGATATGATACAGCTTTTGCAGGAGCTTTAACAGCGGCTTCTGGTTCTATGGGAGTATTAGTTCCACCATCAGTTACAATGATAATATATGCAATTACAGCAGAAGTATCAATAGGAGAATTATTTCTTGCAGGATTTGTACCTGGAGCACTTTTAACAGTGTGTTTGATAGTTACTGTATATATAATAGCTAAAAAGAATAACTACAGAAGTAAAAAAGTTGAAAGATTGTCAGGTAAAGATTTTCTTAAAGCTGTTTGGGATGCTAAATGGTCAATGTTAATTCCATTTATAATTCTGGGAGGAATATACAGTGGAATATTTACAGCAACTGAATCTGCAATTGTAGCAGTTGTTTATGCCTTAGTAATAAGTATATTTGTTCATAAGGAATTAAAATTCTCACAAGTGCCTACTATAGTAGCACAGGCAGCTTTGACAACATCAACTGTAGTAATAATTTTAGGGTTTGCAATTGCCTTTGCAAGATATTTAACAATGGCACAAATTCCACAAGAGTTTGCAAAAGAGATATTGAGTTTAACAAATAATGTATATGTAATATATTTGATGTTTATAGTTTTGGCATTTGTAGCTGGAACTTTTATGGCAATAGAAGCACAGATTTTAATTTTTACTCCAATGTTCCTTCCAATATTAAAGAATTTAGGAGTAGATCCAATACATTTTGGAATAATATTTATAATTTCAGCTCAAATAGGATTCTTAACACCACCTGTTGGAGTAAATCTATTTGTAGCTCAGGGAATATCTAATTGTTCAATAGTAGAACTTTCTAAAAGGATATTGCCATTCTTGGCTGCAATGACTTTTGCACAAATGGTACTATTGATATTTCCTGACATAGTAATGTGTTTACCTAGATTATTTTTTTAAGGAGATGTGATTAAATGAAAATAGCAAAATATGAATTATTTGAAATTCCACCAAGATGGTTATTTTTGAGAATAGAAACAGATACTGGATTAGTTGGATGGGGAGAACCAGTAGTAGAGGGAAGAGCAAGTACTGTAAAAGGTGCAGTAAAAGAATTAATGGATAACTATATGATTGGAAAAAATCCACTGGCAATAGAAGATCACTGGAATGTATTATACAGAGGAGGATTCTATAGAGGAGGAGCTATTATGATGAGTGCCCTTGCTGGAATAGACCAAGCCCTTTGGGATATAAAAGGAAAATATTTAAATCAGCCAGTGTATGAATTAATGGGTGGAAAATGCAGAGATAAAATGAAGGTTTATTCTTGGATAGGTGGAGATAGACCCAATGATGTAGCAGCAGCAGCTAAAGAAAAACAAGATCAAGGATTTACTGCAATAAAGATGAATGCTACTGAAGAGCTACAATTTATTGATTCATACGAAAAAATAGATGCTGTTTTAGAAAGAGTAGAAGCTATAAGAAAAGCAACTGGAAAATATTTTGGAATTGCTGTGGATTTTCATGGAAGAGTTCATAAACCTATGGCCAAGATATTGGCTAAAAAATTAGAACAATATGATTTGATGTTTATAGAAGAACCAGTTTTATGTGAGAATAAAGAATCTTTTAGAGATATTGCCAATGCTACTTCTATTCCAATAGCAACAGGAGAAAGACTATTCTCAAGATGGGATTTTAAAGATATATTATCTAGTGGATATGTAGATATAATACAGCCAGATTTATCACATGCTGGAGGAATTACAGAAGTTAAAAAGATTGCTTCAATGGCAGAGGCATATGATATAGCAGTAGCTCCACATTGTCCATTAGGACCAATAGCTCTTGCTGCATGCCTTCATTTAGATGCAACTACATATAATGCTGTAATTCAAGAACAAAGTATGGGTATTCATTACAATAAGGGAAAAGATGTTTTAGATTATGTAAAAAATAAAGAAGATTTTAAATTTACAGAAGGATATGTAAATATTTGCTCAAAAGCAGGATTAGGAGTAGATGTTAATGAAGAACTTGTAAGAGAACTTTCTAAAACTCCTCATAATTGGAAAAATCCTATATGGAGACATAAAGATGGTTCATTTGCTGAATGGTAAAAATAAAGGGATAGATGAAAATTTTTCATCTATCTCTTTTTGTATTTACATTTCTAATATTATTTTATTTAAAACTTCTAGAGGAGATAAATCACGAAATTCATCTCTCATCTTTTTTTTCTTTGCTTCTATCTCAGCTTTTTCTTCTGGGGTAAGAGCGTTGGGATCATACTCTGGAGGAGCCATATATTTTCTTATATTATATTTTGATACTACTCTATCAACAGGATCAAAATAGATTGTAAGAATAGTTTCTTTAAGAGAATCCTCATTTTTTAATATTTTTTTAGGAAGAAGTTTTTTTAATATGTCTTTATGTTCGTCAGTATTGTTTAAATAATAACTTCCATTATAATAAGTTATACCATAAAATCTATTTTTTTTAGCAATAACAAAATCGGGCTTTCCAAAAAATTCTCTCATTTCTTTTTCAGTAGATCTATATGGTATTATAACAGGATTCAGAGATCTTTCTACGTGGAAGACGAGCATTTTTTCTGTTATAGAAGAACAGCCAGTCAAGAAAAAAATACAAATAATAACATAAAAAAGTCTAAGAAATTTATTTGAATTCAAGAGAATATCCTCCTTAAATTATATATGTTTTTCTATGAAAATTATAACATATAATTATGGCTTTTTTAGAAAATTTCAAAATAAAAATATAAAAAAAATATAAATATGGTATCATAAATTATTAAGACAAATTTTAGAAAAAATAGAGTGAAAATGATATTAAAAATAGACAGAGAAAAAATTTAAAAAGAATGCTTTGAATTATTAATACCTATTTTAATTTTAAAGAGGGACAGTATAATTCTTATAAAAAGTATTTTAGAGATGAAAATATTTTGAGATTAATTAAAAATATGATAAAAATAGTAGAAAAATTTCTTTCAAGAAGATATGTTAAAATAGATAAATTCTAGGAGAGAATTATTTATTTTTAGAAAATTACATAGATCCTGTAAAAATAAAGTGAGGCTGGATTTTAACCAGCCTCAAATACTTTATTTAGTTTTATCAGATATAATTGCTCCAGATGCAGCACCAACACCAGCACCTACTATAGTACCAGTATTACCTCCAATTATATGTCCTGCTACAGCACCAACTGCTGCACCAGTAGCTATATGTTTTTCAGTACGAGTACAACCTGCGAATACGATGGTTAATACAGCCATTATTAAAAAAGTTTTTTTCATTTTTATCCCTCCTTTTGTAATGAAATAAGTTACCCTTCTCATTAAGAGATATACAAAAAAATTATATTTATCCTTTATAATTTAATGATAACATATTTTTTACCTTTATAGATAATATTTTCTTGAATTTTTTTATTTATCTTTTCAAATTTTCTATGAGTATACTTTCTAGCATGCTTAGGAGGATAATCTTCAAAAGTCCTAGATGACATAAGCGCAATAGTAAGATCAAGTTCAGCTTTATCAGGAGTTACAAGATAATCTTCACCAGAAAAAGAAAAAAGTATTCCAGGGTACATATGATCATTTTTTATTTGTTTAAAGTTAAAGGTTTTTCCTGTTTTATTAACAAGAAATTGTCCAAGGGCATTTATTCTATCTATCATTTATTTTTCACCTTCTTTTTTCCTGATTTTTTATTTTTTAATGATTGAGAACCAAATTTTTTTGAAATAGATTTTTTTTCAATAGTTTTCTTTTTAGCAACAGAATAGCCAAAACTTCCAATAGCTTCTTTAGGCATTGGAAAGTATTCACCATGAGAATAACTTATAAGATTTGCCCATTCAAAATGAATTTTTTCATTTTCATCAAGAAGTCTTGAATCTATATGAGAACAAAGTACTTCTGCAAGAAAGAGCTCATGTGTTCCTAATGGAATTATATTTTTAACTTTACATTCTATATTTACAGGACATTCATCAATATATGAACTTTTTACCTCTGTACCTTCTATCATAGTAAACTTCATTTCTTCTATTTTATTGTTGGTTCTTCCAGAACGAACACCACAATAGTCTGTTTCTCTGGTAAGTTTTCTAGTTGGAAGATTTACTGTAAATTCCATAGTTTCTTTTATATATTCATATGAAAGTCTTTCAGGTCTGATAGAGATAGATAACATAGGAGGTTTTGTACAAATAGTACCAGTCCATGCTACAGTGAAAACATTTTCTTTACCTTCAGAATTTCTACTTGTAACAAGAACTACAGGAACGGGATTAAGTACAACGCTTCCCTTAAATAGGTTTTTTTTCATAATATATCCTTTCTTTGATTATTTCATTTTTAGAAAATTATAACATTTTTTCTTAATTGCTACAAATAATAAAATAAGGATTGTTGTTGCTTATAGAAAAACCATATGATATACTAAGATTATAAAGTTGAGTGAAAAAGGTGAAACTTATGAATAATTATGTTATTTTAAAAGGGAAAAAAGACAGATTAGTGATACATTTAAATTCAGAAGTAGATTTTTTGACTCTTAGAGACAGCTTAGTCGAAAAAGTAAGAGAGGCTAGGAATTTTATTGGAAATGTTCAGTTGGCTATTGAATTTAGCAACAGGATATTATCAGAATTAGAGGAAAATGTACTAATTGATCTAATAAAATTAAATAGTGATATTAATATCACTTATGTATTTTCTGAGAGTGGCTCTGAAAAAAAAGACAAGATAAAATTCTTTAAGGCTGTAACAGAAGAAGGACCTACAAAATTTTTTAGGGGTACTTTGAGATCTGGAAGTAAGTTGGAATATGATGGAAACATAGTAATTTTAGGAGATGTGAATCCTGGAGCACTAGTAAGAGCAAGAGGGAATGTAATAGTTCTTGGATATTTAAATGGTACTATATATGCTGGTCTTGATGAAGATTCAGATGCTTTTATAGGAGCTAATTTTATGAATCCCATTCAAATGGTAATTGGTGCAGTTACTGCAAAGCCTATGCAAAAAGAGATTCTTGATACCAACAAGATAGACAGAAAAGGTGGATTCAAAATAGCTTACATCAAAAACAATGAAATATTTATCGAAGATTTTAGCACACGTTCATTTTGTGAATAACCAAAAATTTATGTTGGGAGTGGATTAAGATGGCAAAGGTGTTTGTAGTTACATCAGGAAAGGGAGGAGTAGGTAAAACAACTACTACTGCTAACCTTGGAGCTGGTCTGGCTCTTAAAGGCAATAAAGTGCTTTTAATAGATACAGATATTGGGTTAAGAAATCTTGATGTTGTAATAGGGCTTGAAAATAGAATAGTTTATGATTTAGTTGATGTGATAGAAGGAAGATGCAGAATAGCACAGGCTCTTATTAAGGATAAGAGATGTTCTAATTTGTGTCTTTTGCCAGCTGCACAGATTAGAGATAAAAATGATATAAATGGAGATCAGATGAAAACTCTGATAGAAGCTTTGAGAAAAGATTTTGATTATATAATAATAGATTGCCCTGCTGGAATTGAGCAAGGTTTTAAAAATGCAATAGCAGCAGCAGACGAAGCTATTGTAGTGACAACTCCTGAAATATCTGCAACAAGAGATGCAGATAGAATAATTGGATTATTAGAAGCTAATGATATAAGAAATCCAAAGCTTATAATTAATCGTATAAAAATGGATATGGTAAAAGCAGGGAATATGCTTGGAGTAGAAGATATTTTAGATATTCTTGCAATACCTTTGCTTGGAGTTATTCCCGATGATGAAAATATAGTTATATCAACTAATAAAGGAGAACCTTTAGTATATAAAGGGGAGTCTTTAGCAGCAGAAGCATATAGAAATGTGGTATTAAGAATGACAGGGAAAGAGGTTCCTTTTCTTGATTTAGATGTGAAGCAGGGATTCTTTGATAAACTAAAAATGGTTTTTGGAAAGTAGGTGTATTATGGGAATTTTTGATTTTTTTAAAAAAAGTGATACTCAATCTAAAAATATTGCTAAAGACAGACTTAAATTAGTTTTAATTCATGACAGAGCAATGTTACCTTCTGGTGTACTTGAAGATATGAAAGATGATATAATAGCTGCAATATCAAAGTATGTAGATATTGATAGGAATAGTTTAAATATAGAAGTGGCTCAAAGTCCAGAAAATAAAAGAAGAACAACTTTGATAGCCAATATACCATTAATAATAAAAAAAACTGAAGAAGAATAATAAAAATATTATGATAAATAAGAAATGGCAAAATAGAAAAAGACAGAATTTAGAGAGAACTCTATTTTCTGTCTTTTTTCTTCCTATTTTTTAGAAGATTTTCATTTTTAAATTTATTTATTTTTATAAAAAAATCAAAAATAGTTTTAAGTTCGCTATCAGTAAAATTATCTTCTAGAAATAGTTCTATTTCTTTTTCTTTTTTTAAAAACTGCTTGTATATATTTAAATATATTTTTGTTCCAGATTTTGTAAGTGAAAGAAATACCTCTTTTTTATTAGGTGGCATTTGAAAAGTTTCTATAAGGTCAATAGAGTGAAGCTTTTTAATAGCTTTGCTAGTGTATCCTTTACTACTTTTCATTTTTTTTGATAATTGAGTAATATTTATATTTTCATTAGAACCAATATGATAAATAAAATTATAATCAGATATATTAAGATTAGAAATTATATCTATTTCTAAAAACTCGTCCTCTTTTTCAGATAGGTATTGAAATTCTTTCATACTTAGATATATTTCTGGGATAAATCTATTTCTGGGTTCTCTGGAAAGAAAGTCTTTATAAAATTCATGGCTATCTTCTATTAAATTAAAAAATTTTTTTACAACTTTATTAGAAATTTTAATCACCCTTTCCGAAAAAAGATAGTTTCCTTAGAAACATTATACAATTTAAAACCTTATTTTACAAGGAAACTCGAGAGAAAAAATTGTTATGATTGAAAATAGGAATGTTTCTTATGAAACAATAAAAATTAGTTCTAATAGAGAAAATAAATTCAAGAACCGTATATTGACAGCAATTTTGCAGTAAAGTATACTTAGTATAATAAAATAACTTAGAATTTTAATTTTTTAGGAGGGAGCTTGATTATGAAAAAAGGATTTTCTCTTTTACAGAGAGTAGGAAGGGCATTTATGTTGCCAATTGCAGTTCTCCCCATGGCAGGAATACTATTGGGAGTAGGAGGGGCTTTTACAAGTAGTGCTATAGTAGACACATATAATTTAACTTTTTTAGAACCAGGCACATTACTTAATCATATTTTAATATTGTTTTTAAATGCAGGAGCATTTATTTTTGCTAATTTATCAGTTATATTTGCTGTAGGAGTAGCAATAGGTCTTGCACATCAAAATAAGGAAACAGCTGCACTTTCAGCACTTTTAGGTTTTCTTCTTTTTCATACAGTGATAGGAACAGTTCTGGGATTTATGGGACAGACAGCAGATACTACAACAGTTCAGGCACTTATGACCAAAGGAATGACTTATGGAGAAGCTATTGGAAAAGCTTCTTTATATACAAAAGAATTGGGAATATTTACACTTCAGACTGGAGTTTTAGGGGGAATAATTTGTGGATGTTTTTCAGCATTTATAACAAATAGATTTTCAAATAGAACTTTACCTGACTATCTTGCATTTTTTAGTGGAAACAGACTTGTACCAGTATTAACAATGGTATTTTTTATACCATTAGGAGTCATAGTTCCATTTATATGGCCTACAGTTTTTGGAGTAGTTGTAAAGGCAGGAGAAGCATTTACAGCCATGGGTCCACTGGGAACTTTTCTTTATGGAATGACAGGAAGACTTTTGAATGTATTTGGACTTCATCATGCAGTTTATCCATTATTCTGGTATACTGAACTTGGTGGAACTATGGAGATAGCAGGGCAGATGATAGCAGGAGGACAAAAAATATTCTTTGCTCAATTAGCTGATCCATCTACTATCCATTATTCAGCAGATGCAACAAGAACTATGACTGGAGGATTTCTGCCAATGATGTTTGGACTTCCAGCTGCTGCCCTTGCGATGTATAGATGTGCTGATGCAGACAATAAAGCAAAAATAAAAGGAATACTGGTTTCAGCAGCTTTGACATCTTTTCTTACTGGAATAACAGAGCCAATAGAATTTACATTCCTGTTTGTTGCTCCACCTTTATATGTAATTCATGCAATATTAGAAGGGATATCTTATGGACTTATGCATTTCCTTAATGTAGCAGTTGGAATAACTTTTTCAAGAGGAATAATAGACTTTACATTTTTTGGACTACTTCAAGGAATGGCAAAGACTTCATATCAATGGATATTGATATTAGGTCCAATATATTCAATAGGATATTACTTTATTTTTAAATTTATGATAGAAAAGTTTAACTATATGACTCCTGGTAGAAAAGGTGGAGAAAATAAGCTTTATACAAGAAAAGATTATCAAGGAAAAACTGATAATGATGATTTTATTGATGAAATAGTAAAAGCTCTAGGGGGAGCAGATAATATTGAGGGAATAGATGCTTGTATCACAAGATTAAGGGTCACAGTAAAAGATGAAACTAAAGTCGTTGATGATAATGCTTGGAAAGAGTTGAAATCTCAAGGAGTAATAAGAGCAGGAAAAGGAATACAGATAATATATGGAACTCAAGCAGAAATTTATAAAAATAAAATAATAAAAAAATATAAATTATAATAGTAAAAAAGAGGATATTTTCAAAATATCCTCTTTTTTTAATTAAATTAAAATACAGTAGTCATTCCAACGGTAACAGTAGGCTGCCATCTCCAGTGACTTGCTGATTTTTCAGATTCTATTTCCCAGTTTCTATATTCTGCACCAGCAACAGCATACACACTGAAAGCAGGAGTAACTTGATAAGTTCCCTGAATTCCTGGGTAAGCATATAGAGAATAAGAAGCTTTTTGGCTATTTTCATTTTCATGTCCATAAAGTTTGTATTGACTCCAGTTATATTGATCATATCCACCTTCAAATACAAAGTCTAGCATGAATTTTTCATTACTACTAGTATAAAGATTTGTTACATTATATAAATATGCTTCTACATCAATGGTAAAATCTTTATCTTTTTCTTTTCTCCCACTATCAAATCCATATTTTTTTCCTAGAAAATTTTGCTGAGCAAAAATATTCAACTCGAAAGCAAAATTTAGAGGTAATTCAGTCATTGATTCTAAGTTAATTCCTAGTTTGTTAATATAGTCATCATCATTTGAATCTACCCATTCATATTCATATTTTGGTCCAATAGTGAAATCAGTAGTCTTGATATAGTCATTATTGAACATATATTGAGCTAAATTAAATCCAGCCCAATATTCTATTCTCTGAGCTTCATCAGCACTTACATTTTCATATTCTATTCTAGATATGAATTCGATTTTAGAATCTCCAATAGTTCCATGATTATAGAAATAATCTAATTTTATTTCATTTCCATCTTCACCCTTTTGTTTTGGATCATCTGAACTATGATTCCAATTGGAAAATGATTTAACTTCAAATGCGAAAGATTGATTTTCAGTCATTTGAATATCTCCAGAAAGATTAATTTCAGTATAATTATTTTTAACTTCATTATTTCTATAATTTAGTTCCTCAGCTTTTCCATAAAATCTAGTTTCTAGATTTAATACACCATTAGGTCTAAATCCTTCCTCTTTATCTCGGTAAACAATAACCTCTTTCTCAACTACTTGTATAGGAGCTTCTTCAACTGTAGTAGGAGCTGGAACAGTTTCTTTTGCAGATGCAGATATAACAACAAGTAAAGAACCTAGTAAAAGAATTAATTTCTTCATTATATTTCCCCTTTCAAAATATTTGTTTTAATAATGAAAATAATATCATTTTTTTTGTTTAAAGTAAAATTCAATAAAAAACTAGTAAGTATTCAAAAAATTTATAATACAAATAGTTTGAATTGAAAAATAAAAAATGGTTCATTTATATGAACCATTTTAATAACTTTTTAATTAGTATAAAGATAATAATTTTTATTGTTATAAATAAGTTTAAAACTTTTATTTTCTTCAATATCATCTTTATATTTTTTTCTGCTGACTAAGAATATTTTTTTATTTTCAATTTTAGAGAGATTTTCTTTATTTTCAATCTCTCTTATATCTTTATTTATTTCATAAGAAGCATTTAAAAAATCAGGGAATTTATAAGCAACTATTTCAAAATTGTTTTCTCTCGTGAGAGAAATAATATTTTTTAAACTAAATTCATTATTATATTTTATAAGTATAAATGGAAAAATTAGATATAAAATAAAAATAGTACCAGATGTATATATTATCCAGTTATCTTTATTTTTTTTCTTATTGAATATAATATCAAGAAATAGAGGAATTACTAAAAGTCCTTCTGTAATTTTTATAAGGATATTTCTATACTTGTTATCTTTTATTTTTTCCATAAAAGCTAAACATAGAATTATAAATCCTGTATAAAGAGGAAGAAGATATATATCTAACTTTCCACTTAAAAAAGAAAAAAATACTAAAGGAATTATACTCCATGCAAATCCAATTTTTTCAAGTAATGACCACGACAAGTATTTTTTTATATTTTTTAAATAATATATGAGCGCACCTAAATATAACACTCCATAAGGATATAGTATCAGAGGAAGCTTTTCAAAATAAAAATAAAATGGTCTTGAGTGAGTTTTAGCTTTTATCATACGTCCTACTGTTTCTTGTCCTAAAAGAAGTGATATATATTCTTTTCCTTCAGGTTGAAGATATATTCCATAAAGCCATATTCCAATTACTGTTGCAATCAACAGAATCCCTTTAAAAAGATGTATTTCCTTAAGAAAAGATAATTTTTTTTCTAGTATGAGAAAGGTTAATATAGTCAATAGAGGAACAACAAATCCTGCACCTCCTTTTACTAAGATTGCAGCAGCTATACTTAGATACATAAATATGAGTTTTGTAATAGTTATTCTATCTTTTTCTAGATATAGTGTAAAAAATATATATAGAGAGGATAGTATAAAAAAACTCATAAGCATATCCATTCTTAAAAATAATGATATTCCTAAGAAATATGGAATAGTCATTAAAATTATAGCAGTAAAAAAGCCAGTTTTTTCATCTTTTAACTTTGTAAGAAGTTTAAAAGATAAAATTGATATTCCAAAAGAGGGAAGCAGACTTCCAACTAAAAGAGCTAGTGAAAAAAATAAATTTTTAAAATATGTTTTAAAAAATATCAATATCCAAAAATATAGTGGGGGCTTGTCTGGATAAAGCTCTGAAAAATATTTTAGTATAAGATAATTTTTTGCTTGTATCATATCATCAGTTACTACAAAATATTTTAGTTCATTTCTAGCATCAGGATATCTAAAAAAAGCTAAAGGAATAAAAATAATAAAATAAATAAAAATAATGAAAAGGTAGTATTTTCTATAGGGTTTATTTTCCATATTTCCTCCAAATATAAAAATATTTTATATGGAAAAGTATCTCATAATAAGATTAAATTTTAGTAAAAATAAATTTATTTATAAGTTCTGCTATTCCACCTTCGTCGTTAGATGAAACAATATAATCTGTAATTTTTCTTATTTCTGGCTGGGCATTGGCAACAGCAACAGAGGTTCCAGCAGCTTTTAACATTGGAAGATCATTGAATGAATCACCAACAGCAATTACTTCTTCTATTTTTATTCCTAGAATATCAGCTAATTTTACAATAGCAGTTCCCTTATCTACTCCCAATTTTGTAACTTCAAGGAAGAAAGGTTTAGATATGGCTATACTATATTTATCTCCATATTCTTTTTTTAATTCAACTTCTACTTTTTTAAGATATGAAGGTTCTGCCAGAAGCATACATTTTACAGCATTTTTATTTACAGCTTCTTTAAAGTCTTTTACTTTTCTATGTTTCATTTTAGTAAGAGTTACTTCTACATCTATATATTCACTGTCAGTTTCAGATATAATCTCATCATCTATATAAGTAAGAATATGGGTATTATATTTTTTGCTAAAGTCATACATAAGATGGATATCTTCTTTGTTCAATGATTCTTCTAAAATATTTTTTTGAGTAGCACAATCTGTAATGATAGATCCATTGAAAGAAAGGAGATAACTTTCATAGTCAGCAAGATGTAATTCTTCAGCTAATTCTTTCATGGCAAAAGTAGGTCTTCCAGAAGCTGGGATAAATTTTATACCTGCTTTTTGAGCTTTCATTATAGCTTCTTTATCAATAAGAGATATTTTCTTCTCAGAATTTAAAAGGGTATCATCTAAATCTGTAACTATCATTTTATATTTCACAATAATCCTCCATAAAAAGTTTTCTTATAATTATAGCAACATGGAGATTATTTTACAATAGATTTTCTAGCCATAAATATCAATGGAATAAGGAAAAGTATCATTAAACCACTGCCTATGATTATATCATTTACTCCCATGAGAGCAGATTGTTCTGTTATCATTTGATTAATTAAAGCAAGTTTTGTCTGTATAGGACCATTCATTTGATGAATATAATTTACATAATTTGGATTTCCATTATTGATAGAAGCAACTAAATCCTGATGGTGCATAGATATTCTATGATCCCAGAAATTTATAGCAAGTGAAGTTCCAAAACTGTTTCCTATATTTCTAGTAAAATTATATAATCCTGAAGCTCCTGCCATATCTTCAGGTTGAATATTTGATAAAGTAATAGTATTTAATGGAATAAAAAACATTCCAAGACCGATTCCTGTTAAAAATCTGGAAACTGAAATATAGGCTGGAGTTACATCTGGAGTATAATTTCCTGTGAGTACAGCAGTTATTGAAAAAAGAATAAAACCAGCAACCACTACTTTTCTTGCATCAAGTCTATTGAGGATACTTCCCAATATAGGAGCAGTAAAGAGTATAGAAAGTCCCAGAGTAGATGTAGTCATACCACTCTGAAGGGCAGTATATCCCATATAATTTTGAAGCCATAGTGGAATAACAACAACAGAGGAAAAAAATGCAATTGATGATATTGAAAGACTAACAGCTCCAATGGCAAAATTTCTATTGAGAAATAGTTTTACATTAACTACAGGATTATCCTGGTGCCATTCCCAGATAACTAATATTACAATAAATATAAATGATGTAAGGGCAAGAATTATTATAAAAGGACTTGAAAACCAGTCTAAATCATTTCCTTTATCTAGCATTATTTGTAAAGAGGATATTCCTAGAGCAAGAAATATAAGTCCCCATTTATCTATAGGAACTTTTTCTGTTTTATCTTTATATCCCTTTTTCTTAAAAATGGAATGAACTATAAAAGTAGATATTATTCCAAATGGAAGATTTATGTAAAAACACCATCTCCATGAAAATGAATCAGTTATCCAACCACCTATTACAGGTCCAAGTACAGGAGCAAGAACAACTGTCATAGACCATATTCCAAGAGCCATGGCTTTTTTTTCTTTTGGATAGAAGCTTAACATAAGAGTTTGGGAAAGAGGAATCATACTGGCACCAACTATTCCCTGAAGAACTCTTGCAAAAAGTAGAAAACCAAATGAAAAGCTTATACCACAAAGCATACTTGCAGTTGTAAATAAAAGAGTGGCTACTGTATATTGCTTTACTATTCCAAATCTTTTAGTCAGCCACCCAATCAAAGGAAGAAAAATGGCTTCAGAAACAGCATAAGATGTAATTACCCATGTTCCTTGAGTTGGAGCTATTCCAAAATCTCCTGCTATATGTGTGAGAGATACATTTACAATTGTACTATCTAATACATTCATAAATGAACCTATTGCCAGAGCTAAGGTGGCTAGTATGAGTTCAAAAGATATTCCCATGATATGCCTCCTCAATTTTTACCTATATTTGCTTTTATTATCTGATTGATTTCTGTATTCATTATTTCTTCATTAATTAAATAAAGATTTGAAGATTTTTCAGTATAAGGCAGTATGTTTTTAGTTTCTTTTCCTATATCAATAACAGCTTCTATTGAACTTCCTACAGGAATCATGCCATTTTTTTTAAGGCTGTCTTTATCTATGACTATACGAACAGGAACTCTTTGAACAATTTTTATCCAGTTTCCAGTTGCATTTTGTGCTGGGAGCAAAGAAAGAGAGCTTCCTGTACCAGCTGATAATCCTTGTACATAACCAATATATTTTTTTCCGTTGATGTCACTTACAAGTTCAGCTTCATCTCCTGGTTTTACCCCTTTTAGTTGTGTTTCTTTTAAATTTGCATCTACCCAAACATTATTTAAATCTATAATAGTCATAAGCTCTTGTGAAGGAGAAATTTTTTGACCTAAAAATACAGATTTTTTAGCAATAGTTCCAGATTCAGGAGCAAATATTTTCGTTCTCATAAGATTAACATAGGCATCTTTATATGCTGCTATTGCTTGCTGGACGTCTGGATGATTATATATTGAATTACTGTCAGCTTGTATTTTTGCATTTTCTAAAGCTTTTTTACTTTGATTTAAAGATGAAATAGCTATATTTAAATTATTTTTGCTTGTTTCATACTGATGTTTACTTATTAATCCAGCATTATATGAAGCTCTATCCATAGCAAAATCAGTTTCTGCTTTTTTTAGTTGACTTTCTTTTACTTTTACATCATCTTCAGTTTGGGCTGCATTTGAATAAAGGCTTGAATATGCACGAACAGCTTTTCCGAGATTTGCAGTAGCATTTTCTAATGCTATTTTATAATCTGTATCATCTATAACTGCAAGGAGTTGCCCTTTTTCAACAAACTGAGTATCCTCAATATAAATTTGTGTAATAGTTCCTCCAACTTGGGAAGTAATTACATTTTGATTTCCATTAACATAGGCATCATCAGTTTTTACATAATTTCTTCCATATAAAAGCCAATAAGCTCCATATATTATTCCTATTACTGCAAGTATAATAAGAAATATAAAAATTTTTTTCTTTGCTTTACCTATTTTTACTTTTTTATCTTCAGATTGATTTTCTGTAACTTTGGGAGAGTCAACAGGTTTATCTTTTTCTGTTTCCTCTACATTATCTTTAGTCAATATTTTATTTTCCATATTATCCTCCATTTTTATTTATAAATTTCATATGCTCCACCAAGAGAGTTTATAAGTTGTAGCTGTTGAGTATATAAATTAAAATGCTGTTGCTCATTGTCTAGCTTACTGCTATACCAGCTATATTTTTTAGAAAGATAGTCATACTTTGAAATAGTTCCAATTTCTAATCTTTTTTTATCCCTTGAAAGTAAATTTGTCTGTGTTTTAAAATTCTTATCAGAATCATTTAAAGTATTCCATAAAGTTTTAGTTTTATAAAGTTCATTGTCTACATCATTATATGCATTAATAATTGCTTTATTGTATTCTTCTATAAAAATATTCATATCAGTTCCAGCTATTTTATATGTACTTTTGATAGCACCTGAATGAAATATAGGAAGATAAATACTTGGACCTATAAAACCTAAAAGGGAATCTTTTCTCAATATTTTATTAAAATTGATACCTTCAAAACCATATTGACCTGTGATAGAAAATTGTGGATAAAAATCTGCTTTAGCAGCTTCTAAATGTTTTTCTTGACCTTTTATCAACATGAGATAATATTCTACATCTGGTCTGTTTATGATGATGTCAGAAGATATAGAAGAAGGAATATTAACTTTTTCTTTAAATTCTGGGGTTAATTCTTGAGAATTTTTTTGTAGAAGAGAATATATTTCATCACTGTGTTTGTTACTTGATAAAATATTCAAATTATTTATTGTAAGCTGCTTATTGAGTTCATTTTCTTTAAGAAGCATATCAACTGTTCTTATTTCATTTTGAGCAGCCCATACATTATCTTCTATTCCATTTCCTATTTTTAAATTTTTTTCTTGTAGTTTTTCTATTTCAATGAGAATATTTTTTTGTTCAGTAAGAATAATATTTTCTTGGTATAAATATTTCCAATACAGATAAAGTCTAGCTACTCTGTTAGATAAATCTAACTCTATCCATTTTGAATTTAATTTTACAGCTTCTGCTTTGTATTTTTGTTCTGTTATTAATGAATTAACTTTGTTAAATAAATCAATGTTGTAATCAGCTTGAAGCCCAATACTTCCAATGTTAATTATTTTTCCTCCAAAAGGTGGTGGAGTAGTTCCGTTTTTTCCAAGCTTTTCTCTTTTTAAATCTCCAGCTAAATTTATTGTTACACCTGAATCAGATTTTGCAAGATTTACAGCTTCATCAGCTTTTAAAATATTAAGTTTAGCTATTTTCAAATCTTCATTTTCTTTCAAGACAAAATCTATTAATTGATTAAGTACTGGATCATTGTATATTCTCCACCAGCTTGTATTTGAAAAAATAAGCTTCTGATTTTCAAAAACACCAGTAGAAATATTATTAGAAGTAATAATTTCATCTTTTGTAATTTTTGGTATTGGTGAACAGCCTAAAAGTGTTGATAATATAAGTATTAAAACAAATTTTTTATTCATCTTTCCTCCTTAAATAAAGTCTAAGATACTATACTCTTCTAAATTAATTCAAAAATCCTTTTTAACATTATAATTTTATATTTAATAACGAAAAAAGATAAATGAAATTTAATATATTTGATAAAAATATTCTAAATCCATTTTAAAATATTGTACAAAAAATTAAAATAAAACTGATGAAATTAAGAAATTAATAGTATCGATGTTTGAAAAAAAGATTATAAAAAAAATATATCTTTAAAACTTTGGTTTAAAGAAAAGATATAGTTCGGTAAAAGAACTTTATGTTTTTTAAAAAAGAAAATGTGATATAATGTAATTAAAATGAGACTTTTGATGAAAAAACAGAACATATTTTTATTAAAGAAATTTTATAAAATAATAGAATTATAGTTTGAAATGAAATTTATAATTTTAGCAAACAAAAAAATGTTTTTAAGCAAGAGGACTCTAAGTTTTATTAAAAGATCATGAGGGGGAAAAATGAAAAAAATATTACTAGGTTGTTTTCTACTTACAGCATCAATAACAATATTTGCTGATTCTAATGTTTTATCTACATTAGATCAGTTAGAACTTAATTTTCAACAGCTTGAAGCTGAGGAAAAAGCTATGTATGAGAAAAGAAAATCAGAAGCTGAAGAAGCTCAAAGAACCCTTGCTCAGCAAAGGGAAACATATCAGCAGATAGTTATACAGGAAAAACGTATTGCTGATGTAAAGAATAATAGGTATTATAAGGATCAGTATAATCAACTTGCTAAAAAATATGCTGATACTAAAAAAGCTTTAGAAGAAGATATGAAAAGACAAGAAGAAATAATTAATTTATTTGAAATGATTAAATAGGGAAAAGGGGAAAGATTTATGATGGGAGAAAAAGAAAAAGTTAAACCAACAAGAGGAAGACCACTTGGAAGTGGTGTGAAAAAATACAGAATTTTAGGTTGTAGATTTACTAGAGAAGAATATACATTTATAAATAAGAATTTGAATAGATTAAGGAGAAAATATCAGACTAATAGCAGAGTTTTAATGGAATTATTTAAAGTTTATAGTCAAGAAATAAATTAATATTAAGTAGAGAAAAAAGCGGTAAAACCGCTTTTTTTATTATGTGCTTTTTAACATAGTATTTCTTTTCCAGTTTCCATATTTCATATAAATTGTGCACATTATTAATGAGATAAAGGTAGCTAAAGGAGCTCCAAATCCTATCTCATAAAGTGTTATATCTTTTATTCTGCTTAGAATAAAAGAAACAGGGATTCTTATAAAAAATGTAGCTATAAGACTATGTATCATTGGAAAAATAGGATGACCACATCCACTGAAAAAAGAATTCATACAGAAGATAAAACAGACAAGAATACAATCTATACTATATGATCTTAAATACATTGCAGCTGTCTGTATAACTTCTTTATCATTAGAGAAAAGAGCAGTAATATTTTCTGGGGATATTTGTGAATAGATATAAAAAGCAATACCTAAAACTAAAGAACATCCAATTCCAAAATAAAGCGATTTCTGTGCTCTGTCTATTTTTCCAGCTCCGATATTTTGGGCAGTCATCACAGCTATAGCAGAAGCAAAAGCTGTTGGAGGAAGCATAGCAAATACAATAATTTTTTCAACTACTCCTACAGCAGCTGAAGCTGTGAGTCCCATGGTATTTATAATGGCCGTAATAAGTAAAAAAGATATGTTTATAAGTCCATCTTGTAATGCAATAGGAAATCCAAGATGAAATATAATCTTAGCCTTTTTAGGAAATAACCAGATATATTTTTTACCAAATTCAAAAGGGAATCCTTTTTTCCACAAAAATGAAATTGCAAGAAGAAAACTTATTCCCTGAGCACCAATAGTGGCAATGGCAGCTCCTATTGCTCCCAGTTTAAAAAAATCAATAAGAATGACATCAACAGCTATATTTATAATACAAGCAATAATTATGAAATATAGTGGAGTTTTTGAATCACCCATTCCTCTTAAAATACCACTTATAACATTATAACCTATTATGAATGGAATACCACATGAACATATAAAAATATACTGCTGAGTATATTTGAGAGCTTCAGCAGGTGTATGCATTATTTTTGCAATAGGATTAGTAAATAATATCATAAAAAGAGTAAGGACTATAGAAGTCAAACTGAATACACATATGATAGTTCCAATAGTTTTTGCCATATCCTTTTCTCGTTTTGCTCCAAGATATTGTCCAATAAGAATAGTACCTCCAGTAGTTATACCTAAGATAACTCCTGTAATTGTCTGCATTACCTGACTTCCAATAGCTACAGCAGATACAGCAGCAGAATTTGCATACTGTCCAACTACAAAAAGATCAGCAGCTCCATAAAACGCTTGGAGAAGACTCGCTAGAAGAAAAGGAAATGAAAATTTTAGTAAGCTTTTGAAAATATTCCCTTCAATTAATAAGTTTTTTTGTTCCATAAATAAAAAATCCTCCTGTAATTAAAAAAATGCTGGACAAAACAGTTGGGGTTTTATCCAACCATCTTATCCAGCATATAAATTTTTTATATACCCTCCGATGAATAATTTAGTATACAATATTTAAGATAAATTATCAAGGGGAACATTATATGTATATTGATAGAAATAAAAAAATATCTTATTGTCCTTAACAGTTAGACCTGAATGAAAAATCATGATATAATTACCTAGAAAAACAGTCATAAAAAGAGGCAGGGGAAGACAAATTATATAAAGTATGCTATAATATAAAGTAAAAATTATTTAAGGGAAGGTATAATGATTTTATTAGATATCTTAGAAAAAGGTCAAGAAAAAAGAGCATCAGATATTCATCTGGTAAATAAAGAAAAAGTAATTTATAGAATAAATGGAAAACTGATGCGAGATGAAGAAAATGATGAAGTTTCAGAGAAATTTTTAATGGAGTGTATAAAAGAAATATTGACAGAGAAGCAAAGAGAGATATTTAAAGAAATTAAAGAAATAGATACAGCTTTTGAAGATGTAAAAAAAAGAAGATATAGAATAAACCTGTATAATGAAAAAGGAATGCCTGCATTTTCTATAAGAGTTTTAACAAAGAAGATACAAAGTTTTGGAGAATTAAATCTTCCAGAAATATTGAAAGATATGATAAAATATGAAAATGGTCTGGTACTTGTAACTGGAGCTACAGGAAGTGGAAAAAGTACAACTTTAGCAGCTATGATTGAAGAAATAAATCAAAAAGAGGCCTTAAGTATTGTAACAATTGAAGATCCTATTGAATATATTTTTGAAAATAAAAAAAGTTTTATAAGGCAGAGGGAAATAGGAACTGATACTTTATCTTTTGCTAATGCTTTAAAAAGTGTTCTTAGACAAGACCCAGATATAATAATGGTTGGAGAATTAAGAGATGTAGAAAGTATAGAGGCTGCACTTACAGCAGCTGAAACAGGGCATCTTGTATTTGGAACTCTTCACACTAATGGAGCAGTAGAAACAATCAACCGACTTATAGATGTTTTTTCAAAAGAAAAACAGGAACAGATAAAGATACAACTTAGCTCAGTATTGAAAGGAATTATAAGTCAGCAATTATTGTTAGATAAAGAAAAAGAAATTATACCAGCTTTTGAAATACTTTTTATAAATACTGCAGTATCTAATTACATTGCTACTGGAAAAGTAAATCAGATATCTACTGTTATAGAAACTGGACAAAAATATGGAATGATTTCTATGAGAGAATATCTTTCTAATATGTATAAAAATGGAGTTATAGATAAAAAAAGCTGAAAAAATTTGATTTGGAGGAGAAGTGTTAATTAATTCAGATTTTGAAATAAACATTAGAAGTATAGAGGAATTTGCAAGAGTAATGGTACCAGAAGCACTTGATAAAACCATGAATCTTTCTATGAAAGAAACTTCTGATACTATAGAAATAACTATGGAGATAGATGGGAGAAAAGGAAATTTTATTTATGCAAATCAAGAAGATAAAATAGATGAACAGAAACAGACTATGGTAAAAATACTTTTGTTGAAAGTATATGAAAAAAAGTATTCTTGGGGTGGACTTATGGGAGTAAGACCTACAAAAGTATTAAGAAGACTTCTATCTTTAGGATATTCATATAAAGAAGCAGAAGAAATGCTAAGGAACTTCTATATTGTAAGTGATGAGAAAATTGAACTTCTTATAAACACAGTAAGAAAAGAGATGGAATTTTTGAACAGAGAGTATATAAATCTCTATATAGGAATACCTTTCTGTCCAACTAAATGTAAATATTGTTCATTTGCATCTTATGAAATAAGTGGAGGAGTTGGAAGATATTATAAAGGATTTGTAGAAACTCTGTTGAAAGAAATAGAAATGGCTGGGAAATTTTTGAAAGATGAAGGATACAAGATAGAGTCTATCTATATAGGAGGAGGAACTCCAAGTACGCTTACAGAAGATGACTTAGAAAAAGTTTTAAAGAAAATAAATGAAAATATTGATATGAGTTACTTAAAAGAATTTACTTTTGAAGCTGGAAGAGAAGACTCACTTACTGAAAAAAAATTAGAGCTTGTGAAAAAATATGGTGCTGATAGAATAAGTTTGAATCCTCAAACATTTAATGAAAATACTTTGAAAAAAGTAAATAGAAATTTTAATAGAGAAAATTTTGATAGATATTTTAGAATAGCTAAAGAAATGAATTTTATAATAAATATGGATTTGATAATAGGGCTTCCAGATGAAAATACAGAAGATGTACTTTATACTTTAAATGAATTGGAAAAATATGACATAGAAAATCTTACTATACATTCTCTGGCATTTAAAAGAGCATCTAAACTTTTTAAAGAGGATAAAAACAGAAAAGAATTGGATAGAGAAATAATAGAAAAAAGAATAAAAGAACTCATAGAGAAAAAACAGATGAAACCTTATTACATGTATAGGCAAAAAAATATTATGGAATGGGGAGAAAATGTAGGTTATGCAAAAGAGGGAAAAGAATCTGTATTCAATATAGAAATGATAGAAGAAAATCAATCAACTATGGGATTAGGTGGTGGAGCTATTACTAAAATAGTAGTAGAGGAAACTGAGTTTAGAGATTATATTGAAAGAATAATTAATCCTAAAGACCCAGCACTGTATATAAAAGAAATGAAAGAAAGAATGGAGAATAAATATAAATTATTTAAAAAAGGAGAAATATAGATGAAAATCTGTAAAGAAATGCTTATTGCAGTTATGCTGGCAATTATCAGCAGTTTTACTTTTGGAGAAGAAGATGTAAAACCATTCAAGCTTATAATAAGTGAAAATATGTTAGAAAAAAAGGATAATCTTATTGAGATAAATACTGCTTCTAAAGAAGATATGGTATCACAAGGAATTGGAATAGGGTATGCCAATAAGATTTTTAATTATAGAGAAAAGACAGGTGGCTTTGAAAAATTGGAAGAACTGAAAAGAATAAAGGGGATAGGAGATGCAACTTATGAAAAGCTTTCTAAAAAATTTAAAATAGAAAATGAAGTTGAGAAAAATCCACTTTATATAAATGAGGCTAATGATGAACTTTTAAAATATTTTGGATTTGATAAAAAAGAGATTAAAAAGATTAGAGAATATATTAATAAGAATAATAGAATAGATAATAATCTTCAGTTGATGGAGATACTTTCAAAAAAAAGATATGAAAAATATAAAAAAATAATTAAATATGATAAATTTTAGAGGTGATATAGTTGAGTAAAATAATAAGAGGAGTAAGTAAAAATGCTAGATTTTTTCTAGTAGATTCAACAAATATAGTACAGGAAGCATTAGATATACATAAATGTAGTCCTACTGCAATAGATGCTTTTGGAAGACTTCTTACAGCAGGAGTTATGATGGGAAGTACTCTGAAAGGTAAGGATTTATTGACTTTAAGAACAGATACAGATGGGCCATTAGACAATATGGTAGTAACTGCAGATTCTGATGGTGGAGTAAAAGGATATGTTTCTAATCCTTCAGCTGATGTTGTGTTAACAGATAATGGAAAATCGAATGTTGGAGCTTTAATAGGAAAAGGAATGTTGAGAATAATAAAAGATATGGGGCTGAAAGAACCTTATGTTGGAATGTCACCAATAGATTCTGGAGAGATAGCTCAAGATTTAGCTTATTACTTTTTTAATTCAGATCAAACTCCAACTGTAATTGCGTTAGGTGTGAAATTAAAAGATGAAAAAACAGTGGCTTGTGCTGGAGGATATATGATACAGCTTCTTCCAGGAGCAGAGGAGTGTTTTATAGGAGCTTTGGAAGAAAAAATACAGGCAATAAGACCTATGACTGAACTTATGATGGGAGGAATGGATCTTAAAAGAATATTAAAATTGCTGTATGAAGATATGAGTAGTGAAGATAATGAAAAACTTATTGAAGAATATGAGATATTGGAAGAAAAAGAAGTAAGTTATAAATGTAACTGTGATAAGGATAAATTCTATAGAGGTCTTATTACCTTAGGTAAAAAAGAGTTGAATGAAATATTTGAAACTCAGAAATTTTTAGAAACTGAATGTCATTTCTGTGGAAAAAAATATAAATTTACTAAGGAAGATTTTAAAGAGATATTAGAGGTGAAATAAATGAAACTTATAGATTCACATGCTCATATGGATTCAAATGAGTTTGATTCAGATAGAGCAGAGGTATTTCAAAGAATAAAAGATAATATGGATTTTATAGTCAATATAGGTTACGATATAGAAAGTAGTAAAAAAGGAGTAAAATATAGCAAGGAATATGACTTTATATATGCTGCTGTAGGAATACACCCTGATGATATAGAAGGATATAATGATGAGCTTGAACAAGAACTTGAAGAGCTGGCTAAAGATGAAAAAGTACTTGCTATTGGAGAGATAGGACTGGACTATCACTGGATGACTCGTCCAAAGGAAGAACAACAGGAAATATTCAGAAGACAGATGAAAGTAGCAGAAAGAGTTGGAAAACCGGTAGTAATACATTCAAGAGATGCTATAGAGGATACTGTAAAAATATTGAAAGAGTTTCCTTCAGTAAAAGGAATATTTCATTGTTATCCTGGCTCAGTAGAAACTGCTCTTCAGGTAATGGATAATTATTATTTTGGAATAGGAGGAGTACTCACTTTTAAAAATGCAAAAAAACTTGTTGAAGTGGTTAAAAATATACCTTTGGAGAAACTGATTCTTGAAACTGACTGTCCATATATGGCTCCTACTCCTTTTAGAGGAAAGAGAAATGAACCAATATATGTAGAATATGTTGCTAAAAAAATAGCTGAGATAAAAGAAATAACATATGAGGAAGTAGCAGAAGCTACAAATCTAAATACAAGAAAAGCCTATAACATGATATAGGAATGAGGGGAAAAAATGATAATTTGTCCTGTTTGTAAAAAAATATTAGATAAAGATGGAAAAACATATAGATGTGAAAATAACCACTGTTTTGATGAAGGAAAGCAGGGATACTTAAATCTTCTTCTTTCAAATCAAAAGCACAGTAAAACTCCTGGTGATGATAAAGAGATGGTACTCAGCAGAAAAGGTTTTTTAGAAAAAGATTATTATAAGATAATATCAGAAAAAGTAAATGAATTAGTTTTAGATAATAGAACCTCTGATGATGTAGAGATTTTGGATATAGGATGTGGAGAGGGATATTATACTGGAAGATTAAAAAAAATTCTTAACGAAAGAGGAATAAAATCTAATATAACTGGTATAGATATTTCAAAAGAAGCAGTGATATGTGCTGCAAAAACATATAAAAATATAGAATGGATAGTGGCTAGTGCAACCAACATTCCCTTAGAAGACGAATCATTGGACTTTATAATCTGTATGTTTGCAAAGATAATACCAGAAGAAAAAATGAGAACACTAAAAAAAGGTGGAAAATTGATAGTAGTTTCTACTGGAGAAAATCATCTACTTGAATTAAAAAAAGTTGTGTATGATCAAGTGAGAACAGAATTTTATTCTCCAGTAGAGGATTTAAAAATATTTAAACATATAAAGACAGTAAATTGTACTGGGAAAGCTTTTATAAAAGAAAATGAAAGTATAAGAAATCTTTTTGATATGACTCCATATAAATGGAGAAGTCCAAAAGAGGGTGTAGAAAAGCTTTTTATGCTAAATGAACTAGAGATAACTATTGATGTAAATGTAGATATTTTTGAGAAATAGTAATCCTCAAGGAGAAAAAAATATGATTCTAGGGATAGGAAATGATGTTGTAGAGATAGCAAGAATAGAAAAAGCCATATCTAATGAAAAATTTATAAAGAGAGTATATACTGAAAAAGAAATAGAAATAATAGAAAAAAAAGGAAATAAAATAGCTAGCTATGCTGGGAGATTTTCAGCAAAAGAAGCAATATCTAAAGCATTGGGAACGGGGATAAGAGATTTTAATCTAACTGATATAGAAATATTGAATGATGAATTGGGGAAGCCATGCGTTATATTTAAAAATAAATTAAAGGATAGAATGGTGGATATGAAAATAGAGATTTCTATTTCTCATTCTAAAGAATATGCAACGGCAGTAGCAGTTATGTTTAAAAAGGAGTGCTGAAGATGGAAGTAAACAAAGAATTTTATATTGAACTTGAAGAATTTATTAATGGATTAAAAGATAAAAAGAATGATGTAAAAATACTTAATTTTGTATTGGAAAAGTTAGATGCTATTCCAGTAGAAGTTCAAAAATTTATAGCAGAAAAGACAGGGTTACTTGAAATATCAATAGAAAATACAATTAATTTTTATCCTAAATTTAGAAATAAAGTTAGTGGAAAACAGCTAAAGGAAGTTTCTGTATGTGTAGGAATGACTTGTGGAGTATATGGAAAAGGATTTTATGAAGAACTTGCTGAAATACTTGAAATAGATGAAAAAGGGATATCAAAAGATGGAAAAATACTTTTGACAACAAAAAGATGCTTTGGAAGATGCAATAAGGGACCAAATGTTTCCATTGATGGAGAAATATATAGTATGATGACTATGGCTGAATTAAAAAGAAGATTGGAATTAAAATAAAATATAACCAAGGAGGAAGAATTTGGATATACTAGATATAAAGAGAGAATTCTCTGAATATAAACAAAAAATAATTGATATAAGGGGGTCTCTTTGACTTAGAAAAGAGAGAAAAAAGAATATCAGAACTAGAAAAAATGACTATGGAAGAAAGTTTTTGGAACGATAAGAGAAGTAGTTCTGCAGTTATAAAAGAAATGAACGAAGAGAAAGAAATTATAGCTGAGTTTAAAAAATTAGAATCAGAAGTAGGAGAAGAGGAAGTATTAATAGATTTTGTTGAAATGGGAGAAACAGATTTTCAAGCTGAACTTGAAGAAAAACATATGATACTTGGAAAAGACATTGATCACTTTGATACAAGACTTCTTCTAGATGGAGAGTTTGATTCTAATAATGCTATTGTAACTATTCATTCAGGAGCTGGAGGAACAGAAGCTTGTGATTGGGCAGATATGCTTTATAGAATGTACTCAAGATGGTGTAATGAAAAAAAATATAAAATAAGTGAAATGGATTTTATGCCTGGAGATAGTGTTGGAATAAAATCTATAACTTTTCTTGTAGAAGGAAGCAATGCTTATGGATATATGAAAAGCGAGAAGGGAATTCACAGACTTGTAAGAATATCACCTTTTGATGCTAATAAAAAAAGACATACATCTTTTGCTTCAGTAGAAGTCATGCCAGAAGTAGATGAAAGTGTAGAGGTAAATGTAGATGCTGGAGATTTGAGAATAGATACATACAGAGCCAGTGGAGCTGGAGGTCAGCATGTAAATATGACAGACTCAGCAGTAAGGATAACACATATTCCAACAGGAATAGTAGTTACATGTCAAAGGGAAAGATCTCAATTAAATAATAGAGAAACAGCTATGAAAATGTTGAAATCTAAATTAATTGAACTTGAAATGAAGAAAAAAGAGGAAGAATTGAAGAAAATACAAGGAGAACAAAGCGAAATAGGTTGGGGGAATCAAATAAGATCATATGTATTCCAGCCTTACACTTTAGTAAAAGATCACAGAACAGCAGCTGAGTCTGGAAATATTAAAGCTGTTATGGATGGGGATATAGATATTTTTATAAATACATATTTAAGATGGAATAAAACAAAATAATTCTTTAAAAAAGATTAAAATTGTGGTAAAATTTGTATTAAATTATTAAAACTAAGAGGGGTGGAAAAAATGGAAAAGAGAGTAAGAACTAGAATAGCACCATCACCTACTGGAGATCCTCATGTAGGGACTGCGTACATAGCACTTTTCAACTTAGCATTTGCACATATTAATAACGGAGACTTTATTTTAAGGATAGAGGATACTGATCAAAATAGATATACTGCTGGTTCAGAACAGATGATTTTTGACGCGTTGAAGTGGCTTGATTTAAATTATGCAGAGGGACCAGATGTAGGAGGACCCTATGGACCATATAGACAATCAGAAAGATTTGAACTTTATGGTGAATATGCAAAACAATTAGTAGAAAAAGGTGGAGCATACTATTGCTTCTGTACACAAGAAAGACTGGAAAAATTGAGAGAAAGACAAAAAGCTATGGGAAAAGCTCCTGGATATGATGGACACTGTAGATCATTAACTCAAGAAGAGATTCAGGCAAAACTAGATGCAGGAGAACCATATGTAATAAGATTAAAAATGCCTTATGAAGGTGAAACTATTATAAAAGATAGATTAAGAGGAGATATTGTATTTGAAAATAATAAAATAGATGATCAAGTACTTTTGAAGGCAGATGGATTTCCAACTTATCACCTTGCTAATGTAGTAGACGATCATTTAATGGAAGTTACTCATGTAATAAGAGCAGAAGAATGGATAGCCTCAACACCTAAACATATCCAATTGTATAAAGCTTTTGGGTGGGATGCACCAGAATTTATTCATATGCCATTACTTAGAAATGCAGACAGAACAAAAATATCTAAAAGAAAAAATCCTGTATCTTTGAATTGGTATAGAGATGAAGGATATCTTAAAGAAGGTATAGTAAACTTCTTAGGGCTTATGGGATATTCATTTGGAGAAAATAAAGAAATATTTACTTTGGAAGAATTTAAAGAGAATTTTAATATAAATAAAGTATCTCTTGGAGGACCTGTATTTGATCTTGTAAAACTTGGTTGGGTAAATAATCAACATATGAGAATGAAGGATCTTGATGAGCTTTCTAAGTTAGCAGTTCCTTTTTTCCAACAGCAAGGACATGTAGGAGAGAATGTTTCTGAAAAAGAATATGAAGCTATTGTGAAAATAGTTGGAATACTTAGAGAGAGTGCTCAAACTTTAAAGGAAATTGCAGTAGAGGCAACAGCTTACTATCAAGATGATTTTGAACTTCCAGAAGTAACAGAAGAAATGAATAAAAAAGAGAGAAAAAGTGTAGAGAAATTATGTTCTTCTATAGAAGATCCAGTAGGAAAAGATTCTATAAAATTATTTATGGAAAAGCTTGAAAAATGGGAAAAAGATGAATTCACAGTTGATGAAGCAAAAGACCTGTTACATCATACAATGGATGAAATAGGGGAAGGACCAGCAAAAGTATTTATGCCGTTAAGAGCAGTAATTACTGGTCAGGCTAGAGGAGCTGATCTTTTCAATGTTCTTTACATAATAGGAAAAGAAAGAACATTAAAAAGAATGAAGGCTATGATAGCTAAATACAATGTTCTTTAATATTCAAGATAAAGGGAAAGAGTTTTTGCTCTTTCTTTTTTTGTAATATTTATGTAAAAGCAGAAATTGTTTTTACATGAAGAGAATTTATGTTATAATATTTTAAAGGTAAATCTTTTTAATAGGAGGATGATCACAAGTTGTTAAAAACAGAATTATTAAAAACTGAGATATTCAGGGATTATAGTGATAAAGATCTGGTTAAAGAGGAAGAAGCAGTAAGATTTTCACTTTTGGAAAATCCTCAAAACATAGAAAATTTAAAAAGTTTGGCAGCAATATTATATTATAAAAGAGATTATAACGGAGCAATTAAATTATATGAAAAAATAGTAAAGGCAAATCCAGAAAATGCAGATTATACAGCTTTCTTAGGATATCTTTACCATGAAAATGAAAATTATGAAAATGCTATAGATTATTTTAATAAATCGCTGGAAATAGCACCAGATAATTCATTTGTTCATTTTCTGCTTGGAAATGCATACTCTAGAGCTGGTCTTATAAAAGAAGCTATTAATAGTTATGATTTTGCTATATTTTTAGACTTAGATATTTATACAGCACATTTGGATTTTGCAAAAAAATATGAAGCGATAGGGCAAAAACAGAGAGCTTTAAAAGAATATGTTATAGCTTATGAAATAGATCCTAGAGAAAAGAATATTATCAATAAGATAAATGAACTAAAAGCAGATATAGTATCTAAGAAATATTAAAAATTTCTAATAGAAGGAAAAGTGTTTCTTTTCTTTCTATTTTTGCTTTTTAATATTTAATTTTTAAAGGAGAGAAAATGATATATAGTGTTTCATTAGTATTTATACTAATAATATTTTTATTTATAGGTATGACCTTTGGATTTAATAGAGCAGTAGCTTTTATTCCGGTTCTTTTTATCATTTTTTTACTTGTTGCATTTCTTGGATGGTTTGCAATAAATTTTTTCTGGCTAATACTTCTTGTAATGCTGATAAATTATATTAAAAATCAGAGTCAGCCTAAGAGTACAAAAAAAAGGACATATTATTATAAATTTGAGAGAACAGAAGATTTTGATGATTTTTTTCGTCAGGCAGGACAGCAGAGTGGTGGATATTCTTATGGAGGAAATAATGGAAACCCATTTGGCTATGCTGAAGACAAAACTAAATATTATAAAATTTTAGGTGTTAACTCTAATGCAACAAAAGAGGAAATAAAAAAGGCATATAGAGAACTTGTAAAACAGCACCATCCTGATAAGTTTACTAATGCAAGTGAAGCAGATAAAAAATACCATGAGAATAGGATAAAAGAGATAAATGAAGCTTATGATAAATTGTCAAAAGATTTTTCTTAGCTTGAAATGATTTATAAGCTATGCTATAATTATATGGGTTTAAGTTTAGTGAAAAATTTAACTTATTCTTAACAGATGAAGGAGAAAAAAATGAAATTGAAAACATTGATTCTTGCTGCTGGAAAAGGTACTAGAATGAAGTCGGAACTTCCTAAAGTTATTCATGAAGTAAATGGTATTCCAATGATTTCTAAGATAATAAAAGTTTTAGAGATTTTAAAACCAGAGGAAAATATACTCATTTTAGGTCATAAAAAAGAAGAAGTTCTGAAAGTAGTAGGAGAAAATGCAGACTATGTAGTACAAACTGAGCAACTTGGAACAGGGCATGCAGTGCTGCAAGCAAAGGATAAATTAAAAGACTATGATGGAGATGTAATGATACTTTGTGGAGATACTCCTCTGTTAAGAGAAGAAACTCTTAAGGAACTTTATAAATTTCATAAAGATACAGATTCGGTAACAACTATACTTACCTCTATTTATGATAATCCATTTGGATATGGCAGAATAGTAAAAGAAAATGGACTGGTAAAAGCAATAGTTGAAGAAAAAGAGGCAGATGCTGAAATTAAAAAAATAAAAGAGGTAAATGCTGGAGTATATTGTTTTAAAGGAAGAGAACTTTTTGAAGCTCTTTCAAAAATAACTAATAATAATGAAAAAGGTGAGTACTATTTGACTGATGTAATAGGAATACAAGTTGGAGAAGGAAAACAAGTACAAAGTTATGTATTGAGTGATAATATAGAAATATTAGGTGTGAATTCAAAAGTAGAACTTGCTCAGGCTTCTAAAGTATTGAGAGATAGGAAAAATATAGAGCTTATGGAGAAAGGGGCTATTCTTATAGATCCAGCTACTGTATATATAGAGGAAGATGTAGAGATAGGAAGAGATACTATTATTTATCCAGGAGCAGTTTTACAAGGGAAAACAGTAATTGGAGAAAATTGTCAAATTTTAGGAGCTAGTAGAATAGTTGATAGCATTTTAAGAAATAATATTAAAGTGGAAAGTTCTGTTATAGAAGATAGTATATTAGAAAATGGAGTAACTATAGGACCTTTTGCACATTTAAGACCAAAAAGCCATCTAAAAGAGAAAGTACATATAGGAAACTTTGTAGAAGTAAAAAAATCTGTTTTAGAAAAAGGGGTAAAAGCTGGACATTTAACATATTTGGGAGATGCACAGATTGGAGAAGATACAAATATTGGTGCTGGAACTATAACTTGTAATTATGATGGAAAAAACAAGTTCAAAACTATTGTAGGAAAAAATTCTTTTATAGGAAGTGATTCTATGCTGGTAGCTCCAGTGATTATTGGAGAAAATGCTCTAGTAGGAGCAGGATCAGTAATAACTAAAGATGTTCCTGATAACTCGTTGGCTGTATCAAGAAGTAAACAAATTATTAAAAATGATTGGAGGAAATAAAAAATGGTTAAATCTGAAAATGTTAAGATTTTTGCTGGGACATCAAATGTGGCTTTAGCTACAAAAATTGCTGAGAGGTATGGACTACCACTAGGAGAAGCAGAAGTAGTTAGATTTAAAGATGGAGAGGTTTTTGTTAAAATTGATGAAACAGTTAGAGGTAGAGATGTATTTGTTGTACAATCAACTTCTGAACCTGTTAATGAAAATTTAATGGAACTTTTAATCTTTATTGATGCATTAAAAAGAGCATCTGCAAAGAGCATTACTGTGATTATTCCTTATTATGGATATGCAAGACAAGACAGAAAATCTAGTCCTAGAGAACCAATTACTTCTAAATTGGTAGCAAATTTATTAACAAAATCAGGGGCTAACAGAATTGTTGCCATGGATCTACATGCTGATCAAATTCAAGGATTCTTTGACATTCCAGTAGATCATATGCAGGCTTTACCATTAATGGTAAAATATTTTATGAAAAAGGGACTTTATGGAGATGATGTAGTAGTAGTTTCTCCAGATATTGGTGGAGTAAAAAGAGCTAGAAAGTTAGCTGAATGGTTAGATTGTAAAATAGCTATTATTGATAAAAGAAGACCAAAACCAAATATGTCAGAAGTTATGAATCTTATAGGAGAGGTTCAAGGAAAAACTGCTATATTTATAGATGATATGATTGATACAGCTGGAACTATTACAAATGGTGCTGCTGCTATAATTGACAGAGGAGCAAAAGAAGCTTATGCTTGCTGTACACATGCAGTATTTTCTGATCCTGCTATTGAAAGATTAGCAGAATCTCCTTTAAAAGAAGTTATAGTAACTGATTCTATTGCTTTACCAGAGAGAAAGAAATTAGATAAAATAACTGTTCTTTCAGTTGATGAAATATTCTCAGAAGCTATTAGTAGAATCGTAAATAATCAATCAGTTTCTGAATTATTTGAAAAAGCTGAAACAAAAAGAAATGTTAAATAATCCAGTTGCAAAGGCAAAAAAATAATTTTTTCTAATAAAAGCTAGTAGTTTTACTAGCTTTTTATTTGTATATATGATAAAATTATGGATATTTTAATAATGATATGTTAGGTTAGGTGTATAAATGGATAGAATTAAATATACTTCTTTAAATGCTGACTATAATAAAATAGGAAAATTGTTAAAAGAGGGAAATTTGATAATTTATCCTACAGATACTGTATATGGTGTTGGAGGGATAATAGAATCAGATGAATCTATAGCTAAAATTTATAAAGCTAAAGAAAGAAGCTTTAAATCACCTCTCATTGTTTTAGTGAGTGATGTATCTAAAATAGAAAAAATAGCATATATTGAAGAAAAGAATAGAGAGAAAATAGAAAAATTAATAAAAGAATTCTGGCCTGGAGGACTTACTATTATATTAAACAAAAAAGATAATGTTCCTGATATAATGGTATCAGGCGGGAAAACTGTAGGAGTTAGAATGCCTAATCTTGATACTGCTTTAAAAATAATAGAAGCAGCAGGAGGATTATTGCCAACTACAAGTGCAAATATATCTGGGGAAACGACACCTAGAAGTTATGATGAACTTTCAGAAGAGTTTAAAGAAAGAGTAGAAATATTAGTTGATGGAGGAAGGTGCCCAATAGGAAATGCCTCAACTATAATAGATATGAGTGATAAACCAAAAATTCTTAGAACAGGAGCTATATCTATTGAAGATATAGAAAAAATTATTGGAAAATTAAATGGGGAGGAAATAAATTAATGAAAACACAAAGAGTAAATCCAAATGCAATGAATCCTATGCAGATGAATAATATGTCATCTATGATGGGAATGATGAACAGCATTCAAAAGATAGGTAAAGGTAAAAGAAAATACTCTATTATGCTGGACAAAAATAATAAAAAATTTCTGGCAAAATTTATAGATGAAGTAAAAAAACAATTTGCTTCTTCACCTTTAGGGACACAGGGGCAAGGAGTTAGTGACTTTTTTGATTATGTAAAAAAAATGTGTGAAGATAAAAATCAAATGGAACTTAAAGTTAGTTTTGAGGAATATGAATTCCTTAAAAAGATGGTTATAGATTCTATAAAAGGAATGGAAGCTATGGAGTTCAAATGGTATCAACTTATTAAAAAAGGTATGATAAAAATGATGGTAAAACAATATAGAGAACTTCTAACAAAATTAAAATAAAAATACCTTTATAAAGGGGGAGTAATGACGAAAGAATATAGTATTGGAGTATTTGACTCTGGAGTTGGTGGCACAACTGTACTAAAGATAATGGCAGAAATATTACCCCATGAAAATATAATATATTATGCTGATAGTGGTAATGCTCCATATGGTAAAAAAACAGTAGAGGAGCTGCAAAGTCTATGTTTTAATATAATGGACTTTTTTCTGAAAAATAGATGCAAAGCAGTTGTTATAGCTTGTAATACTGCTACTGCTGCTGCTTTAACTGCAATAAAAGAAAGATACGATATACCTGTGATTGGAGTTATAAATCCAGGAGCAAAAGCAGCTGCAAATATGAGCAAAAATGGACATATTGCTGTATTAGCAACACCTTTTACTGCTAATTCAAATGCTTATGGAGAGGAAATAAAAAAAATTTCTAAAAAAGTTTCAGTGTACCAAGAGGGATGTTCTGAGCTATGCACTATGATAGAAGAAGGCTGGGAAAATTTTGAAAATAGAGGCGATATTTTAGATGGGCATATATCCCAATTTCCAGGGTCAGCAGATACACTGGTATTAGGTTGCACTCATTATCCTATTATAAAAGAAGATATAGAAAAATATTTTTCTGGAAAAATAGTTGATCCAGCAAAAGAAACTGTTATTGAACTTGTTGAAGCCTTGAGAGATGATGATTTGTTAAATGATTCTAAAGATAGAGGAAAAATAGAATTCTTTGTCAGTGGAAATAAAGAACAATTCAGAAAAATAGCAGAGAAATTTTTAGGATTTGAGGTTAAAAAACTTTATCAAATAGAGAAATAATTAAATAAAGAGGCTGTTGCAGCTTAATGATTTTTTGATCATTAGACTGGACAGCCTCTTTTTAATTACTATGTAAGTTTTATTCTATAATTTTACCATTATGAAAATATTTAATCTAATTTATTTGAATTAAAGAATAGAAAGGAAAATTTAAAATTTTATTTATAAGCATTTCCTATAAGCCCTACAGCCTCTTTTGCTCTCATTATTTTTTCTCTTGCAATAGCTCTTGCTTTTTTAGCACCTTCATAAAGAACTTCCTGTACATAATCGCTATTTTCTACTAAATGTTCTCTTCTTTCTCTTGCTTCTCCAAAATATTCAAGGATAGCATTTAAAAGTTCAGTTTTAGCATGACCATAACCAAAATTTCCAGCAAGGAACTTTTCTTTAAGTTCATTTTGTTTTTCAATAGAAGCAAAAAGAGCATAAAGTTTAGCTATATTATTATTTGGATCTTTTGGCTCTTCCAAAGGAGTAGAATCAGTAACTATGCTCATAACTTGTTTTTTTAATTCTTTTTTTGAAGCAAACATATTTATTGTGTTTCCATAAGATTTACTCATTTTTTGACCATCTGTTCCTGGAATAACTGCAAGATCATCCATTATGAGAGGATCAGGAAGTTTAAAGAGATCTACACCATACTGCTGATTAAACTTCATAGCTATATCCCTTGTCATTTCAAGATGCTGTTTTTGATCTTTTCCTACTGGGACAACATCAGTATCATATATCAGAATATCAGCAGCCATAAGCACAGGATAAGTCATAAGACCTGCATTTGGGGTAAAACCCTTAGCAATTTTATCTTTATATGAATGTCCTCTTTCCAGCAATCCAACAGGGGTAACATTTGAAAGAAGCCAAGAAAGCTCAACATGTTCTGGTATGTCAGATTGGAGAAATATAGTAGATTTCTCAGGATTTAATCCAAGAGCAAGATAATCTAATACAATATTATATGTATTTTCTTTTAAAGATTTTGGATCAGTAAGAGAAGTAAGTGAATGATAGTCAGCAATAAAGTAGAAACCTTCAAATTCACCACTGTTTTGATTTTTTACGAACTGGCTGATTGCACCAAAGTAGTTTCCAAGATGAAGGATTCCGCTAGGTTGAATACCAGATAAACTTCTTTTCATAGAAATTCCTCCTAAAACTAAATATATTCTACATAGTACCATATATATAAAAAAAATTCAATGATACAGCTCTTTTTAAAAAAGAGGTAATGTAGTATAATGAAATAGATAAATGGGAAAATAGAAAAAAAATTTTGGAGGGATAATATGGATTATTATGTGGGAATAGACTTGGGAGGAACAAATACTAAAATAGGACTGTTGAATATAGAAGGAGATATTTTAAAGAGTTCTATAATAAAAACACTTTCATCAGAAGGTGTGGACAAGACTATGGAAAGAATATGGGGAGTAATACAGGAGCTCGCAAAAGAAACAAATATAAATGTAGAAGATATAAAGGGGATAGGAATGGGAATTCCAGGGCCTGTTGAAGAGCAAAGTATAGTAGCTTTTTTTGCAAATTTTCCTTGGGGAACTAATGTAAATATAAAAGAAAAGCTTGAAAAAATAACAGGAATAGAAACAAAGTTAGATAATGATGCAAATATTATAGCATTAGGAGAAGCTAAATATGGAGCTGCGAAAGGAAGTAAAAGTAGTGTAACAGTCGCACTAGGGACAGGTATAGGAGGAGGAATATATGTAAATGGAATGCTTATATCTGGATTTAAAGGTGCTGGTGGAGAAATAGGTCATATGAAAATAGTAAAAGAAGGAAGATTATGTGGCTGTGGACAAAGAGGTTGTTTTGAAGCATATGCTTCTGCAACTGGGTTAATAAGAGAGGCAGTGTCAAGGCTTACTGTAAATAAACAAAATCTTCTTTATACAATGATAGAAGGGAATATAGCAGGACTTGAAGCAAAAGATATATTTGATGCTGCTAAAGAAGGAGATGCTTTTTCATTAGATTTGGTAGATTATGAGGCAGAGTATTTAGCTATGGGAATAGCTAATATTTTAAATATAATAAATCCTGAAACTATAGTTTTAGGTGGAGGAGTTGCATTAGCAGGAGATATTTTATTGAATCCTCTTAGAAAAAAATTAGAAAAATATGCTCTTCCAGTTACTTTGGAAGATTTAAAAATAGTTCAGGGAATTTTAGGAAATGAAGCTGGAATAAAAGGCGCAGTTGGACTTTTTTCATAAAAATTGAATTATTTCTTCTTAGTTTATAAAGTTTTTGTAATTTTTACTTAAAGTTATTGACAAAGCTTGAATAAAAGATTATATTTAATAGTGAAAGTATAATTTTAAAATCTTAGTTTCATAAAACAAATCTAAAGTTCTAAAATAAAACAAAACAGAGAGTCTTTATAAAAACTTAGGAGGTATTTTAGCTATGAAAAAGACAAGTTTAATATTAGGGGCATTATTACTAGCAGCAGGTTTGGCTGGATGTGGTGAGAAAAAAGAAGCTGCTCCAGCAGATACAGCATCAGCACCAAAAGCAGAAAAAAAATTAAGAATAGGTTTTACAGCTTATAAATTTGATGATAACTTTATTGCATTGTACAGAAAGGTTGTACAAGATGAAGCTAAGAAAATGGAAGATAAAGTAGATTTAACAATGGTTGATTCTCAAAATAGCCAACAAACTCAAAATGATCAGATAGATGTAATGCTTTCTAAAGGAATAGACGCATTAGCAGTTAACTTGGTTGACCCAGCAGCTGGGCAAACAGTAATGGAAAAAATTAAAGCTGAAAATGTTCCAGTTGTATTTTATAATAAGAAACCAGCAAAAGAAGTTTTAGCAGCTTATGATAAAGCTTATTATGTAGGAATTGATCCTAATGCTCAAGGGATAGCTCAAGGGGAACTTATCATGAAAGCTTGGAAAGCCAATCCAGATTTAGATTTGAATAAAGATGGAAAAATTCAATATGTAATGATTAAAGGAGAACCTGGACATCCAGATGCTGAAGCAAGAACAATTTACTCAATAAAAACTTTAAATGACAATGGAATAGAAACTGAAGAATTACATTTAGATACTGCAATGTGGGATACTGCACAGGCAAAAGATAAAATGGACGCATGGTTGTCAGGACCTAATGGAGATAAAATTGAAGTTGTTATCTGTAATAATGATGGAATGGCTCTAGGAGCTATTGAATCAATGAAAGCTGTTGGAAAGAAACTTCCAGTATTTGGAGTTGACGCTTTACCAGAGGCAATTGTTAAAATTGAAGCAGGAGAAATGGCAGGAACTGTTCTTAATGATGCAAAAGGACAAGGAAGTGCTACTTGGGATATGGTAGTTAACTTAGCAGAAGGAAAATCTCCAACTGAAGGAACTGACAGAAAATTAGATGAAAAAGAAATTTTAATACCTAGTATTGGAATTGATAAAGATAATGTTGCAGAATTTAAATAAGATAAAATTATATAAATAAATTATTTTTAGGAAGAGAAGGGGGATTGTTTTATAGACACATCTCCCTTTTTCCAGAAAAAGAATATAGAAAAGTTAGTAATAGTAAGGAGACAATATGAATGATTTAGAATATATACTAGAAATGGATAATATTTCTAAAGAGTTTCCGGGGGTAAAAGCGTTAGATGGGGCTAATTTAAAAGTCAGACCTCATTCTGTTCATGCGCTCATGGGTGAAAATGGTGCTGGAAAATCAACTCTAATGAAATGTTTATTTGGAATTTATGAAAAAGATAGTGGAAAGATACTATTTGAAGGAAAAGAGATAAATTTTACTTCTGCAAAAGAAGCTCTTGATAATGGAGTATCAATGGTTCATCAAGAACTCAATCAAGTACTTCAAAGAAATGTACTTGATAATATATGGCTTGGAAGATATCCTCAAAAAGGATTTTTTATAGATGAGAAAAAAATGTATAATGATACAAAAAAAATATTTGAAGAACTTGAAATAGATGTAGATCCACATTCAAAAGTAGCAGATCTTGCAGTTTCAGAAAGACAAATGATAGAAATAGCAAAAGCAGTATCATATAATTCGAAAATAATTGTGATGGACGAGCCTACTTCTTCACTTACTGAAAAAGAGGTAGAACATCTATTTAAAATAATTAATAAACTAAGAGATAAAGGGTGTGGAATAGTATATATTTCTCATAAAATGGAAGAGATAAAAGCTATATCAGACGATATTACTATTCTTAGAGATGGTAAATGGATAGCAACGGAATCGGTTGCGAATCTTTCAACTGATCAAATAATAAATATGATGGTAGGAAGAGATTTAACTAATCGTTTTCCACCAAAGGACAATGTAGTAAAAGAATGTATTTTAAAGGTAGATGGACTTACAGCTGCAAAGCAACCTTCTATTAATGATATTAGTTTTGAGCTTCATAAGGGAGAAATATTAGGAGTGGCAGGATTAGTCGGAGCAAAAAGAACTGATATTGTGGAAACAATATTTGGTATAAGGGAAAAAGCATCAGGAAGTATATTTTTAAATGGAAAAGAAGTTAAGAATAAGACTCCTAATGAGGCAATAGAAAACGGATTTGCATTAGTAACAGAAGAACGTAGAGCTACAGGGATATATAGTATGCTTAATGTTGGGTTTAATTCTACTATTTCAAATTTAGACAGATATTTAAGTAAATTTCGTTTGTTAAGTGATAAAGATATTAAAAAAGATACTCAATGGGTAATAGACAGTATGAGAGTAAAGACACCTTCTCAATCAACAAGTATAGGATCTCTATCTGGAGGAAATCAGCAAAAAGTAATATTGGGAAGATGGCTATTAACTGAACCAGATGTGCTTATGCTAGATGAACCTACAAGAGGAATAGATGTTTTAGCAAAATTTGAAATTTATCAACTTATGATAGAACTTGCTAAAAAAGATAAAGGAATTATTATGATTTCTTCTGAAATGCCAGAACTTTTAGGAGTGACAGACAGAATACTTGTAATGAGTAATGGAAGAGTTGCAGGGATAGTAAAAACATCTGAAACATCTCAAGAAGAAATAATGACTTTATCAGCAAAATATCTATAGAAAAAGGGAGAAAAAAATGAATATACGTACAAAAGATGGAAAAATTGATTTTAAAAAATTATTTATACAAAGTGGACTTTATCTTGTTCTTTTCTTAATGCTGGTTTTAATAATTGCTAAAGAACCTTCATTTTTAAGTATAAGAAACTTTAAGAATATTCTTACTCAATCATCTGTAAGAGCAATCATAGCTCTTGGAGTTGCTGGATTAATTGTAACTCAAGGAACAGACCTTTCAGTAGGAAGACAAGTAGGATTTTCAGCTGTTATTTCAGCAACATTATTACAGGCAACTACAAATGTAAATAAAGTATTTCCTAACTTAGGGGAATTTCCAGTAATTGGAGCAATTATTATTGTAATGATTGTTGGTATGGTGATTGGATCAATAAATGGTATTATAGTTGCAAAACTTAATGTTCACCCATTTATTGCTACTTTAGGAATGATGACTATTGTTTATGGAATTAACTCATTATATTATGACTATGTTGGAGCTTCTCCAATATCAGGATTTAGTAAAAGTTACAGTTCATTTGCACAGGGATATATAGGAACTCCGAGTTTTAATATGTCTTATCTCATAATATATGCAGCAGTTGCTACTGCAATAATGTGGATATTATGGAATAAAACAAAATTTGGTAAGAATGTATTTGCAGTTGGTGGAAATCCAGAAGCAGCAAAAGTATCAGGAGTAAATGTAGCTTGGACACTTGTTAAAATATATGCTTTATCAGGTATGTATTATGCTTTTGGTGGATTGCTTGAAGCTGGACGTATTGGTTCTGCAACAAATAACTTAGGAAATATGTATGAAATGGATGCTATAGCAGCCTGTGTTATTGGTGGAGTTTCATTTTATGGAGGAGTTGGAAAGATATCTGGGGTAATAACAGGAGTTATCATCCTTACTGTTATCAACTATGGTTTGACTTATGTAGGAGTAAGTCCATACTGGCAATATATCATAAAAGGTATGATAATTGTAGCAGCTGTGGCATTTGATGCTATCAAATACTCAAAGAAAAAATAGTTGAAACTTAATATACAGAGAAAATAAATTTTATGCCTAACTTTCAAAAGTTAGGCTTTTTTTACAGATATCTTTCATCCTCACATTGACAAAGTATCGAATCTACAATATAATTATATAGACAAAAAATAATATAATCAACAAATATATAGACTAATAATATAACTATAACGACTAAAGAAGGGAATAATATGCAGTGTACCAAGATATTGACAGATGAAAATAATAAAGAGTTGGCTGTACATGGAAATTATGAATTTCCATGTGCTGTATATTTTTCATATGTATCGAAATATACAGCTGGGGAGATAGATTGGCACTGGCACAAAGAGATAGAGATAATAAATATATATCAAGGAACACTTTATGTAGAAATAGAAAATAAAAAATTTATTCTATCAAAGGGAGATAGCCTTTTTATAAATTCTGAAGAGATGCATTTTATGAAAATGAATACAAAGGAAGAATGTGTAATAATATCTTTCGTATTTAATAAATCACTAATATGTGGTGATAAAGGAAATAATATAGAACAAAAATATATAGATCCTCTTATTAATTGTAAAGAACTTTCAGCTTTGGAATTAACTAAAGAAGATTCAAAAAAATTAGCACAAGCATATTATTCTTATTCAAATAATATTTTAGGTTATGAAATAATAGTAAGAAATATATTAAGTGAGATTCTTTTAAATATAATAAGAAAGAACCAGAAACTTTTAGAAAAATCAAGTAATAATAGTAATACAGATAAAGAAAGAATTAAATGTATGCTTGCCTTTATACATAAAAATTATTCTGAGGATATAAGTCTTGCTGATATAGCAAAAGAAGCATTTATTGGAGAAAGGGAAGCTTTGAGATGTTTTGCAAGAACTATCGGAATATCTCCAATAGAATATTTGTTAAAGTATCGAATATACACAGCAGCAGAAATGCTGAGAAATAGTGAACAGCCAATTGCAGAGATATGTTTGCAGACAGGGTTTAATAGTCCAAGTTATTTTTCAAAAGTTTTTTGTCGAATGTTGGGAACAACTCCAAGAGAGTACAGGAAAAATAAAGTAAAATCAGATATTAAAAATAAAATCTTTTTACTGGATAATAAATAAATATTTTAGAATAAATTTACCTCATCTGCAAAATAATAGGATGAGGTATTTTTTTATGATATTTTTGTACATAGATTGAGAGGAATTATAATTTATATTATGTTAAACTTTATTTACTATCGATAGAAATTAAATAAGGGAGTAATCTATGGAGATAATTCAAATAAAAAATCTTATAAAAAAATATAAAAATGAAAAGAAAGTATTGGATATAAAAGGACTAACAGTGAGGCAGGGAGAAATTTTTTCTCTTTTAGGACCTAATGGAGCAGGAAAATCAACTCTGATAAATATATTAACTACTTACCTTGATTATAATTCTGGGGAAATAAAAATTTCAGGAAAAGATTTAAGAAAAGAATATTATGAAATAAGAAAAAAAATAGCTTGTGTAGCACAAAATATTTCTATTGATGAATATCTTTCTTTAAAAGAAAACTTAATTTTTCAAGGAGAGTTGTATGGAATAGAAAAAGAAGAATTGAAAAAAAGAATTGGAAAATTTATAGATGAATTTGCTTTAAAAGAATATATAGATTATCCCATTTCTACATATTCAGGAGGAATAAAAAGAAGATTAGATATTGCTGTAAATATGATATCATTTCCTAAAATATTATTTCTAGATGAACCAACTGTAGGAATAGATATATATTCAAGGAAAACTATATGGGAAATGTTAAAAAGAATAAAAGATGAATATGGAACGACTATTTTTTTAACAACACATTATCTTGAAGAAGCTCAAGAATTAAGTGATTATATATGTATAATGAAAAATGGTGATATAGCAGCTCAGGGAACTATTAAAGATTTAGAAAAATATATAAATCAGAAAATTATAAAAATAGAATTTGAAAATGAGAAAGACGCAAAATATGTAAAAGAAAATTTTTTTATAGGAAATGATGTAAGATTAAAAAAAGAAAAGCTTTATTTAAAAATAAATAATCAAGATGAAATTAGCTATTTTAATAAAATTTTATTGGATAATAAAATAAAATTTTTATGTATTGGTTTATTAAAACCTGATCTAGAAGAAATATTTATAAATATTATGAATGAAAATAAAGAAGGTGAAGGAATATGGCAATAGGAACAATTTTTAAAAGAAGTTTAAAGTGGCGTATTCAAAATCCGATAACTATAATAATGAGCATTTTGCAACCTATGTTATGGCTTCTTTTTTATACTAAAGCAGCTGAAATGACTATGAAAGAAAAAATTGGAGGGAGTTATATTGAGTTTATACTTCCAGGAATATTAGTACTTGTTATTTTTTCCAGTTCAGGAAGTAGTGGAATAAGTAATTATATAACAAGAAAAAATGGAAGTTTTTATAGAATATTAATTTCACCAATAAAAAGAAGTGATATTATTTTAGGACATCTTTTTGAAACTATTTCTGTTTCTTTTTTAGAAATTAGCATATTGACTGCTATTTCAGCATTTTTTTCTATTTATATAAACAGTGGAATAAAAGGAATGGCTGTGGTTGTATTTCTCCTTTTTTTAACTACTTTTTTGACAGCAGAAATATCATATTTTTTGAGTCTTTGTCTTCCAAATGAAGATGTTTTTTTTACAGTAATTAATACTTTAGTACTTCCAATATTTTTTATAAGTACAGCACTTTTTCCATTGAAAAGTATGACAGGTATATTTAGAAAAATAGTACTTCTCAACCCTTTTACTCATATGATAGAAAGTATAAGAAATATTCTATTAAATGATTATATTTGTTGGGAAGAAGTAATCTTTACAGGAGGAATATTTCTTGTATTATGTGGTATAGTTTTTTTGATAACATTAAGTAAATTAAAAAAAGCCAAAAAAGTATAGTGAAGTATTTTTTATAATGGTATGATAAAAAAGAAAGGGGAAATATTATGGAATGGATAGAAAGGCTTAACGAAGCTGTTGAATATATTGAAACAAATCTTGAAAATAAAATAGATTATGGAGAAGCTTCTAAAATAGCATGTTGCTCTGTCTACCATTTTCAAAGAATGTTTTCATATATTGCAGGAGTAACATTAGGTGAATATATTAGAAGAAGAAAAATGACAAAAGCAGCTTTTGAACTTCAGAGAAGTAATATAAAAATACTGGAACTTGCAGTTAAATATGGATATGATTCACCAACTTCTTTTAACAGAGCATTTCAAAGTATACATAAAATTTCTCCATCTGTCGCTAGAAATAAAAATATAGTATTAAAAACATATCCTAAACTAATATTTTCTCTTTCAATAAAAGGAGAAGAGGAATTAGAATATTATATAACAGAAAAAAGTTCTTTTCATATATTTGGAATTGGAAAAAGAATTAAATTAAATATGGAAGAAAATTTTTTATCAATTCCTGAATTTTGGAATGAGAATATAGAAAATAAAAATATTGAAAGAATATTAGAATATAATAAAAAAGATGGAAATATACTTGGAGTATCTCTATATAAGAATAAAGAAATATGGTATTACATTGCTGTTTTTGGGGATTATAAAAATACAAATGGAATAGAAAATCATAAAATAAATGAAAGTATGTGGGCAGTATTTAAATGTATGTCACCTTTTTCAGAAAATTCACAAAAAATTTACAAAAGGTTTTATACTGAATGGTTGCCATATTCAGGGTATACCTATGGAGAGGTTGCAGATATAGAAGTTTATCCTGATAATAATGAAAATAGTATGGAAATATGGTTTTCTATAAAGTTAAAAAAGTAAAAAAAATGTTGTAGAATAAAAAGAATTGTGATATACTTTTTAAGTAAAAAATATTTACAAATAAAAAAAATATCCAAAGAAAAACGTGCAATTTTTCTTTAAAATAAAAGACGATTTTTTTTTCGTCTTTTTTTGATTACTGAAAATAAAATTACTTTATGGAGGATATTTATGAAAGAAACTAAGTACATATTTGTAACAGGTGGAGTGGTGTCATCACTAGGAAAAGGAATAACAGCGTCATCATTAGGTAGGTTATTGAGAGAAAGAGGATATAATGTAACTATCCAGAAATTTGATCCCTATATTAATATTGATCCAGGAACAATGAATCCATATGAACATGGAGAGGTTTTTGTAACTGATGATGGAGCTGAAACAGATTTAGATCTGGGACATTATGAAAGATTTATTGATCAGAATCTTACAAAATATAATAATATAACAACAGGAAAAATATATCAATCAGTTATAAACAAAGAGAGAAAAGGGGAGTATCTTGGAAAAACAGTTCAGATAATTCCTCATATTACAAATGAGATAAAATCAAAAATAGAAATAGTAGGTAAAGCTAATGGTTCTGATATAGTTATAACAGAAATAGGGGGAACAGTAGGAGATATTGAATCTAATCCATTTTTGGAAGCTATAAGACAATTCAGGTATGATGTGGGAAGAGAAAATGTTATCTATATTCATGTGACACTTCTTCCTTATTTAAAAGCAGCAGGAGAATTAAAAACTAAACCATCTCAACATTCAGTAAAAGAACTTATGGGACTTGGAATAAGACCAGATATACTTGTATGCAGAACAGAACATCCTATCAGTGATGATATCAGAAGAAAACTTTCTATGTTTTGTGATATAGATATAGATGCAGTAATTGAAGCTCAAGATGCAGGAACTATATATGAACTTCCTCTTGTGATGGAGGAAAAAGGTTTAGCAAGAACAGCTTGTAAAAAACTTGGAATAGAAGATAGAAAAATTGATCTTTCATCTTGGAGAAAAGTTGTAGACAGAATAAAAAATCCAAAAGAAAAGATAAAATTGGCAGTTGTGGGAAAATATGTTGAACTGAAAGATGCCTATATAAGTGTAAATGAAGCTATAGAAAATGCAGCATATGAACAAGGATATAAAGCTGAAATCGACTATATTCAAGCAGAGAATCTTGATTTGAAAAAACTTAGTGAATATAATGGAATACTTGTGCCAGGTGGATTTGGAAATAGAGGAATTGAAGGAAAAATGGAGGCAATAAAATTTGCCAGAGAAAATAAGATTCCTTTTTTGGGAATATGTCTGGGAATGCAGCTTGCAGTAATTGAATTTGCTAGAAATGTAATGGGAATGTCTGGAGCAAATTCTACAGAATTTGATAAGGATACTAAATATCCAGTTATAGATATTATGGTTAATCAAAAAAATGTAGAAAATATGGGTGGAACAATGAGATTAGGTGCATATCCATGTGTGTTGAAAGATGGAACTTTAGCAAAAGAACTCTATAATGAAGAACTAATACATGAAAGACATAGACATAGATTTGAATTTAATAATGAATTTAAAGACAGGATACAGGAAGCAGGACTTCTAATATCAGGAAATTCTCCTGATGGAACACTTGCAGAGATAGTGGAGCTTTCAAGAGATATTCATCCTTTCTTTATAGCAGGACAGTTCCATCCAGAATTTAAAACAAGACCAAATAATCCTCACCCATTATTTAGGGGATTTGTGCAGGCAATATATAAAAAACAGTATAACAAATAGAAACATATAAATAGGAGGCTATCTCATAAGCAGAAGAATATTTTAAAAATTTTATCTGCTTATTTGATAGTTTTTTTTATAAAATGATTCTGATTTTAGGATTATACTTTGTAAAGAAAATATAGCTAATATAAGTATTTTATGATAAAATAAAGGGAAGTCTTAACTAACAGGTGATTAAATATGTTTTTGCCTACAACGATGGAAGAGGTAAGGAAATTAGGATGGGATTCTCTGGATATAATATTGGTGTCTGGAGATACATATATAGATTCTTCCTATAATGGAAGTGCATTGATAGGAAAATGGTTATATAAACATGGATTTAAAGTTGGAATAATAGCTCAGCCAGATATCAACAGTGATAAGGATATTAAAAGATTAGGAGAGGCTAATTTATACTGGGCAGTTTCAGCAGGGTGTGTAGATTCCATGGTAGCCAATTATACAGCAACAAAAAAGAAAAGAAAAAGTGATGATTTTACACCAGGTGGAGAAAATATAAGAAGACCAGACAGAGCTTCTATTATATATACAAATCTTATAAAAAGATTTTTTAAAAATGGAAATGCTCCTGTAGTTTTGGGAGGAATTGAAGCAAGTTTGAGAAGAATTACCCACTATGACTATTGGAGTAATAATTTGAGAAGACCTTTGATATTTGATGCAAAGGCAGATATTCTTTCCTATGGAATGGGAGAAAAATCTATGTTGGCTCTGGCTCAAGCACTAAAAGGTGGAAGAGAATGGAGAAACATAAGAGGATTAAGTTATATAGCTAAAGAAAAAAAAGACAGTTATTTGGAGTTGCCATCTTTTGATGAGTGTGTAAAGGACAAGAGAGAGTTTGTAAAAGCTTTTGATATATTTTATCATAACTGTGATCCAATTACTGCTAAAGGGTTATGTCAACTTTGTGGAGATAGATATTTGATACAGAATCCTCCAAGTGAAAATTTTACCTCTGAGGAACTGGACAGCATTTATTCTATGGATTTTGAAAGAGATGTACATCCTTATTACAAAGCTATGGGAGAAGTAAGAGCTTTAGATACTATAAGGACTTCTGTAACTACTCATAGAGGTTGTTATGGAGAATGTAATTTTTGTGCAATAGCCATTCATCAAGGAAGAACAGTTATATCAAGAAGTCAGGATTCTATTGTGGAAGAGGTAAAAGAGATAGCCTCTGCTCCTAAATTTAAGGGATACATAGCAGATGTAGGAGGACCTACTGCAAATATGTATGCCATAGAATGCAGTAAAAAATTAAAGTTGGGAGCTTGTCAGGACAAGAGGTGTCTTTATCCTCATAAATGTCCAGCATTGAAAATAGATCATAACAGTCAGATAGAACTTTTAGATAAATTAAAAAATATTGATAAAATCAAAAAAATATTTATTGCATCTGGAATAAGATATGATATGATTTTAGATGATAAAAGAAATGGACAGATGTATCTTGAAGAAATAATAAAAGATCATGTGTCTGGACAGATGAAGATAGCTCCTGAACATACAGAGGATAAAGTTTTATCTCTTATGGGAAAACAGGGAAAAGCGCCTTTAAAAGAATTTAAAGAAAAATTTTATAAAATAAATAGTAAATTAGGAAAAAAACAGTTTTTAACTTATTATTTGATAGCAGCTCATCCAGGGTGTGATGAAAAAGATATGCTTGATCTGAGAAGATTTGCCTCATCTGAACTAAGGATAAATCCAGAGCAGGTACAGGTATTTACTCCTACACCATCTACATATTCTACACTTATGTATTATACAGAAATGGATCCTTTTACAAATAAGAAACTTTTTGTAGAAAAAGATAATGGAAAGAAGCAAAAACAAAAGGATATTTTAATTCCTAGAGAAAATAATAATAAGAGAAGATAAATAATTTTAATTAAATAGGGAGGTATATAATGAAGCCTATTGTTGCAATCGTTGGAAGACCAAATGTTGGAAAATCGACACTTTTCAATAATCTGGTTGGTGACAGAATAGCTATAGTTGATGACATGCCAGGTGTTACAAGAGACAGACTATATAGAGAAACAGAATGGAACGGAGTGGAATTTGTTGTTGTAGATACTGGAGGTCTTGAGCCAAGAAACAATGAATTTATGATGACAAAAATAAAGGAACAGGCAGAAGTTGCTATGAACGAAGCTGATGTTATCCTTTTTGTAGTTGATGGAAAATCAGGAGTTAATCCTCTTGATGAGGAGATAGCATATATCCTTAGAAAAAAACAGAAGCCTATCATTTTATGTGTAAATAAGATAGATAATTTTCTTCAGCAGCAAGATGATGTCTATGATTTCTGGGGACTTGGATTTGAACATCTTATTCCAGTTTCAGGAGCACATAAGGTAAACCTTGGAGATATGCTGGATATGGTAACTGAAATGATAGAGAAAATCGACTTGCCTGAAGAGGAAGAAGATGTATTGAAACTTGCTATCATTGGAAAACCAAATGCTGGAAAATCTTCATTGGTGAATAAATTATCTGGTGAAGAAAGAACTATTGTAAGTGATATAGCAGGAACTACAAGAGATGCTATTGATACTATAGTTCAATACAAAGATAATAAATATATGATAATTGACACTGCTGGTATCAGAAGAAAATCAAAAGTAGAAGAAAGTCTTGAATATTATTCAGTATTGAGAGCTATAAAAACTATAAAAAGAGCAGATGTATGTATTCTTATGCTTGATGGAAAAGAGGGACTTACTGAGCAGGACAAGAGAATAGCAGGAATAGCTGCTGAAGAGCTTAAACCAATAGTTGTAGTAGTTAATAAATGGGATTTAGTAGATAAAAATAAAGTTTCTATGAAAAGTATGAAAGAGGAGCTTTATGCAGAGCTTCCATTCTTATCATATGCTCCAATAGAATTTGTTTCAGCTCTGACAGGGCAGAGAACTACTAAAATACTTGAAATATCAGATACAATTTATGAAGAATATACAAAAAGAATTTCTACTGGTATCTTGAATACAGTATTGAAAGAAGCAGTATTGATGAATAATCCACCTACTAGAAAAGGTAGAGTAGTAAAAATTAATTATGCTACACAAGTTTCAACTGCACCACCAAAATTTGTATTATTCTGCAATTATCCAGAACTTATTCATTTCTCATATGCTAGATATATTGAAAATAAATTCAGAGAGGCATTTGGATTTGATGGATCACCTATTCTTATTAGCTTTGAAAAGAAAAATGCAGAAAAAGATTAGAATAAAAAAAGTTCCCCTGAATTTCAGAGGAACTTTTTTGTTATCTTTTAGGTACTATTTCTATCCAATATCCATCAGGGTCAGTTATAAAATATATTCCCATAGCAGGGTTTTCAAAAGCTATACATCCCATTTCTTTATGTTTTTTATAAGCAGCCTCATAATCATCAGTAACTAAAGCTAAATGAAATTCTTCATCACCTAAATCATAAGGTTCTTCTCTATCTCTCATCCAAGTCAGTTCCAAAGAAAAATTAGTTTTTCCATCTCCTAAATATACCAAGATAAAGCTTCCATCTTCTGCTTCTTTTCTTCTTACCTCTTTAAGTCCAAGAGCTTCTTCATAGAATTTTAAACTTCTATCTAGATCAAAAATATTAAAATTAAAATGGTTAAATGTAAAGTTCATATATTACCTCCTGAGAAAATTATTATATATATTTAGAGTATCTCAAATGAACAGTATTGTCAATTAAAAAGAGAATGACTTCTAGTTGAAATATAATTTTAGAACTTTTCCAGTATAAATATTTGTTATTAATTTCGATCTTAAAACATAGAAGACAGATGAAGGTTTACAACAGTTCCACTGTTGCATCTCAGTAATTAAGCAGTTAAAATTTAACTGCTTAATTACTGGAAACTCATTGCATTCAAACATACTGTTTTTCACGTTTTATTCTCTTCATTAATTACACAAATTTTTATAATTTCCAAATTTCTAAAATATAATCTAACTTTTTATTCATTCTCTTTAAGTTTTAAATACTATGATTTTCTAAAAATTCATTGATTCTCTCGATGATGTTTTCTTCTCCAAATCCACCAGCTTTAGTGATGACATTTATAGCAGTTTCTTTTCCAACTGCTTTAGTAAATACAACACCTGGGAAAATTTCACTCACAGGGATTATGTATTGACATTCTATATTTTTTAGAATACCTATAAGAGTATCTCCACCAAAAACTATCATATTTCTGATATTTTGTTCTTTTATTAAATCAGAAACAAGCTGCCCTGTACTATTTGCTATATTAGATGTTAAATTTTCCATAGAGATACTGTTTTTTTCTGTATATTCAATAGCTTTTTTTATTACATCTTCAGAATCAGAAGTTTTTAAAAGAAATTTATTGTTATTATTTATTTTTTCTTTGAAATATTCCTTGGTATTTATGTAGTTATCAGAACTTTTATAGTTTTTTAAAATTATATCATTGAAGTTTAAAGTATCTGAGCAATATCCAGTTTTTTCTGCATACTTACATTGTTTAAGGGAAGTAATATTTACACTTCCACATACAAAAAGAACTTTGTTGTCTTCTAAAATTATATCTTCTTTTTTAGTATCTGTTTTAATATAGTGTGTAAGTATCTCTGCAAATCCAGCATTTCCAATGGTATAATTCAATTTATTTTTATCATATAGAATTTTTCCGATATTTTCCATATCTTCCATATTTTGTGAATCAAAAATATAAATATTTTTTTCTTTATCAATTTTTGAAGGAAAATCTGTGTTTATATCTTTTATTTCTACATTTATATTTGACTGCTTATTTATTATATTGGGAATAAAACTGTCTGTTACAGGATTCAATATATCCATGGCAAATTGAGTTTCTGATAGTTTTACATCATTTACATAAAGTATTCCATCTTTAACAGTTCTTTTGCTGAGAGGAAAAGCAGGTATAAATGAAACTTCATTGATATCCAATCCTTCCATAAATCCTTCTATTTCACTTCCAATGTTTCCTCTTAAAGTAGAATCAGTTTTTTTATAGAAAAATTTTATTTTTTTCTTATCAAATTTAGAGAGAACTGATTTTACTCTTTTTTTTGCTTCAACAGCTGAGATATGTCTACTTTCAGTATCGATAACTATTACATCTGCATCTTTAGAGATTTCTTCTGTATTAAAATTCAAATCAGCTGTAACAATGGTAGAGATATTTTTCTTTGAAAACTGGACACCTGTATCTAAAGCACCAGTTAAGTCGTCAGCAATAATTACAAGTTTTATCATAAGAACTCCTTATTGATTATTTCATTCCTTTAGCAGTATTTTCTTCAAGTACTTTTTTGATAGCTTCTATTCCAGCTTCTGGAACTTGGCAGAAAGGTTTTCTGCATTTTCCAACAGGATATCCAAGTAAAGATACAGCTGTTTTTACAATAGTGTTTGGATTTCCAAATTTAAAGCAATCTCTGAAAGAACGGATACTATCTTGTATTTCTCTTGCTTTATCTAAATTTCCTGCTATAAAAGTATCATAAATAGAAGCCATTGTAGAAGGGAAAACATTGGCACAGCCTGCTATTCCTCCTCTTCCTCCAGCTAAAAGGCACCATAAGATAAGAGAGTCATTTCCTGACAATACAGCAAAATCTTTTCTATATCTTGTTTTTTCTATATATTGAAGCATATTGTCAAAATTTCCACTGCTGTCTTTTACTCCAACTATATTTGGAATTTTACTTAATTTTTCAACTGTAGCAGGAGCTAAAGCATTCCCTGTTCTTGCAGGAATATTGTATAGAACTATTGGAAGATCTACAGCTTTGGCTACTTCTTTGTAGTGTTCATAAAGTTCATCTTGAGATGCAGCAGCAAATGAAGGTGTGATAATAGAAAGAACATCTACTCCTATTTCTTTAGCTTTTAGAGATAATTCGATAGTTTCTTTTGTACTTATACAACCAGTTCCACCATAAACAGGAACTCTTCCTTTTGCTTCATCTACAACTATTTTTAAAACTTGTTCTTTTTCTTCACGGCTTAAAATATAAGCTTCTCCATTTGTTCCAAGAGGAAATAATGCATGTATTTCTGATTCAATTTGGCGATTTACCTGATTTCTTAATTCTTTTTCATTTATTGTTTCATCATCATTCATGGGAGTTAATAAAGGTACTATAACTCCTTTTATTTCAATATTTTTCATTTGTACTTTCCCCCTTGATTAAATAGTGATTTCTTTTTCAAATTCTTTAGATTCTTCTGGATAATCTAATCGCATATGAGTTCCTCTGCTTTCTTTACGTTCAGAAGCAGCTTTTAACATAAAATAAATAGACTCTGCTATTTGTAAAGTTTCTGTATCTCTATTTAATTCACTGTTTTTTAACATATTAGAAATTGTTTTTTTAGCTTCTTCCAATATTTTTCCATCTCTGTATATTCCCAAAGCTTTAACAGCTATCTCTTTTAATTGAGGAACATATTTATTATATATTTCTTTATCCATGTTATATTCAATAGGAAATTCTTTCTTTTCTCCTGTTTTATCTGCTATAGCTTTAACAACTGCTTCTCCACAAAGTAACCCTGAGAGAACTGCTTGACTGGCTGCATTTCCAGCACAACGACAAGCGCCATGAATTCCACCACAAGCTTCACCAATAGCATATAATCCTTTAACAGTAGATTCATAGTTGCTGTCAACTTTAATTCCTCCAGAAAAACTATGAGCCATAGGACTTACTTCTAGCAGTTGTTTATTGAGATCTACCCCATTATCCATCAAACGATTAAAAAACCAAGGATAAGCTTTAAGTATTTCTCTGTCTATATGCCTTAAATCGACATAAACTCCACCATGTTCAGTTCCATTTCCAAGATTAACCTCTTTCCATATTTGTTTATTTAATAATGTTTTTGGCGAACCAGCTTCTCCTTGCGGTCTTACTTTTAAAAGGAATCTTTCACCTTTGGAATTCAATAGATGAGCTCCTTCTCCAAGCATAGCAGTAGGACATGGTTCCCCAACTGCTCCAGGAGGATATGCTACAACCATAGGTTCATATTCTAAAAATTCTACATCTATTAAATCTGCACCAGCTTTTTTAGCTATTGACAGAGTATTTCCTTTGATATCCATTGGATAAGTGGAAGAACCAAACAGATTTCCTACCCCTCCCCATGCAGCTATTACAGTTTCAGAATAAATATTTTCAAGATTTCCTTTTTTGTCTTTAACAGTGATTCCATAAACTTTATTTTTTTCACTTAAGACTTTTACACATTCATATCCTTCATAAAACTTAATTCCTTTTTCTTTTAAAGAAGTTATTAATTTATCAACAATTTCTACTCCTATTAATTCTTTAGTTGAGCAAAGTGATCTTGGAAAAGTATGCCCAGATACATGTCTTAATTTAGTTGTTCCATCTGGGTTCTTAGCAAATTTTACTCCCCATCTTGTAAGTAAGTCATATCCATTAAGAGTATTCTCTGCCATTTCTTTTACTAGTTTTTTATTAGCTATTCTATAACCAGCATTGAACATATCTTCAGCATATTTTTCAATGGTATCTCCATAAGGATTGTCTGGTAAAACAAAATTAATTGCTGCTATAACAGGACTTCCACCATAGCCCTTAGTATAAATTGCAATATCTCTTATACCAAGTTCATACATTCTAGCAGCAGAGGCCAGAGCAGCCAGTCCCATTCCAGCAATAACAACTTCATGGTGTATATATTCCATATTTATATCCCCTTTTTATTATTTTTATAATTTTGAAATAGATTTTTATGCATTTACTGGAACTTTTTTCTTTTTAATAAGTCCACTTGCAATGATATATATACCAATTACAAGACCAATTACATCTGTTATAGGTTCTGGAGCTATCATACATAGAGCACCAATAAATAGGATTGCCCTATTGAATTTGTTAAGTGGAGCTACCATGTATCCTGATATTGCCCCAGCAAGAAGGTATGTTCCAAAGAAAAGAATAGCTGTAGCTTTAGCAATTTCAGCTGGAGTTCCCATCAAAAGAAGTTCTGGATTATAAACAAATACAAATGGAACAAGGAAAGCAACTAATGCATACATAAATCCTGTAAATCCTGTTTTTAATGAATCAGCACCTGCTATTCCAGCAGCTGTATAAGAAGCAAGACATACTGGAGGAGTAATTTGAGCCATTATTCCAAAGTAAAATACAAACATATTGGCAGATAATGGATTTACATTAAGTTTTATCAAAACAGGTACAAAAAGTATATTTGATACAAGGTAAGCTGCAACTGTAGGGAGAGCCATACCAAGAAGCATACATCCAAGCATTGCTATCATAAGAGCTATACTTAAGTGAGATGTACCTATTTGAGCTATTATATTAGAAAATCTTGTAGCAAGTCCTGATTGAATTACTACACCAATGATTATTCCACAAGCAGCAGTAGGAATAGCAATATTAGAAGCTTGTTTAACTCCATCTATAGCTGTATTTGCTGTTGTTTTAAGAGTTTGATAATATTTTCCACCTTTATAAAATTTACTGAATAAATTACATAGTAAAACTGTAAATATACCAACCATTCCACTTCTCATTAATGATTTTCCTGAAATGATATATATAACTAAAACTATTGCTGGAATTATCATATAAACTCTTTCAAGAAGAGGATCTTTTATTTCAATAGTTACAGCCTCTTTATCAGAGTCAATAGCTTCTTTTTTAGCCATGAATGTAACAAGGAAGAATACTGATCCATAGTATGCAAGAGCTGGAATAATTGCTGCAAAAGCTACTGTTTTATATGGAACTCCCAGCATTTCAGCCATAATAAATGCTCCAACTCCCATAATAGGAGGCATTATCTGTCCACCTGTAGAAGCAACAGCTTCAATAGCTCCTGCTTGATGAGGGGCATATCCTACTCTTTTCATCATAGGAATAGTCATAACACCAGTAGTAGATACATTGGCAACAGCACTTCCAGAAATCATTCCCATGAGTCCTGAAGAAATAATAGCAGCTTTAGCTGGACCACCAGCACTTTTATTAGAGAATTTCATTCCAAAATCTATAAGGAGCTGACCTCCACCACATTGAGAGAAAAATGCTCCAAACAGAATAAAATAGAACAAACTTGTAGCAGAAGTGTAAAGAGGTGTTCCAAAAATTCCTCCAGAACCAAGCATCATAGTTTCAGTAAAGCTTCTCATATTTGTACCTTTGAAATATAATATTCCTGGACAATACATTCCTAGCCAGTCATAGATTATAAATAGAAGTATAAATATGAATAGTATTTTTCCAAGAGTTCTACGAACAGCTTCAAGTAAAATTATTATACAAATGACAGTTGCTATTTTATCCAAGTTAGTGACAATATCTACATATTGTACTCTGATACTAAGACGAGGAAATTCAACAATTGTATAATAGAGAAGAAAGACTATACCTGCAAAAAATGGGATATCTAATAAATTCATCCATTTTTTTCCAGAATTTTTATCAGCAGGATTTATTATAAAAATTACTAAAAGAGCCAAAATCAAGTGCATTGGATTTTGAAGCATAGGGTCCAATGGCTTTATTAAAGCTAAATATAATTGAAATCCAATGAAAATGACAACAATTGTATTTAAAATATAATTGCGTATATTATTAGAACTTTTTTCCATTTTATCTCCTTTTTATATAAGGGTGATCAAAGATCACCCTTAATATTATATTACATTCAATTGAAATTAATTTTATTTTAAATATCCTTTTTCTTTATAATATCTTTCTGCACCTGGATGTAATTTTACTCCAGTTTGTGCAGGAGTTCCTGCTGTTGCAGGATCGAAATAAGATAAAGCTGCAAGTTGAGAAGCAAGTTCATCTTTTCCTTCACAAAGAGATTTAGTTAAAGCATAAGCAGTATCATCATCCATATTTTTATGAACCATTATAACTTGCTGAGAACCAACAGATTTAATAACATTTGTCTGTCCATTCCAAGTATTGGCATCAATATCAATATAGTCAAATCCTTCACCTGCAAGTTTTTTTAGAGTATCTTCACTTAATTGAGGGAAATACATAGCTTTAGTCATACAAAGTTCAGTAGTATTAGCTTGTCCAGCTGCAACATGGTCAATAGTCATATCAGCTTTACCATCTTGAAGATAAATTTTTATAGCATCTCCACCTAGTAAATCAACACTTCCACCCCAAGATCTGATATCATCAAATGTAACACCAAAAGTTTCAAAAAGTTTAACTCCAGCCAAATTTCCAAGAGTACCTATTTTTTTAATAGCTATTCTTACTGGATATTTTTTCTCTATTAATTCTTCTACTGTTGTAATTCCAGTTTTATCAACAAATTCTTTTGTGAACAAAACATTTAAAAAGTCATGTCCTAATCCACCAGCTATAACTCTTGTAGATTTAGTAGGTTCTTTTCCTAAAATTCCAGTTTCTTCTGACCATTTAGCAGGGCCTGCATTACTCATTATAATATCGCATTGTTCATTTTCCAGAACTATTGGAGCTCCAACTCCTCCAGGAGATTCAGTAGTAAGATCAATATTTGATCCTTCAGGAAGTCCTTTTAAGAATACATTAGATATAGCAGATGCATACTGATATGCTCCTGTTCCTACTTCTTGAGTTGCAAATGTCAAATGAACTTTTTTTCCAGCCGTTGCTGCTGTTGTATCTTCCGATTTTTTCTCACCACAAGCTATAAATGTTCCACATAAACATAACATTAATAACAATTTTTTCATGACTTACCCCCAATTTTATATTTTATTTTATGTTGTTTTCTGCTAACTTAATTCCATAATCAATTGCATTTATAAGACTTAATTCATTTGCTGTTCCAGTTCCTGATTGATCAAAAGCTGTACCATGATCTACAGAACTTCTTATTATAGGAAGACCTAAAGTTATATTTACACCAGCAACAGCTTCCCATTTTTGTTCTTTCTGGTTATATACAAATCCTACAACTTTTAGAGGAATGTGTCCTTGATCATGATACATGGCTACAACAATGTCATACCATCCTCCACGAGCTTTAGAAAAAATAGTGTCAGGAGGAATAGGTCCTATGACATTGATACCTTCCTGCTGAGCTTTTTCTATTGCAGGAATAATTTCATCTATTTCTTCTGTACCAAAAAGTCCATTTTCACCACAGTGAGGATTAAGTCCTGCTACTCCAATTTTAGGATTTTTTATTCCAAGTTTTTTGCAAGCCTCATCAGCTATTTTAATAACATCATATACTCTTTCTTTTTTACATCTGTCACAAGCCTCTCTTAGAGATACATGTGTGCTAACATGGACAACTCTTAAATTTTCATGAGCAAGCATCATTGTATATTTTTTTGTTTTTGTAAAATCAGCATATATTTCAGTATGTCCTGAATAATGATGCCCTGCAAGATTAATAGATTCTTTATTGAGAGCATTTGTAACAGTAGCATCTACCTCATTGTTTTGTGCCAATTCTATTACTTTTTTTACATATTGAAAAGCTGCATTTCCAGCTTCTTTTGAAACTTTTCCAATTTCAAAATCCTCAGGGTTTACGATTTTCATATCATAAACATCTACAGTTCCATATTGAAAAAGTGCTTCAGCTACATTTTTAACAGGGTGTATTTTTAAATTAGTTAATCCTGTATATTCAATAGCTTTTTTCATTACTGAAGCATCTCCTATAATTATAGGTCTGCATCTGTTATAGATATCTTTGTTATTTAAAGCTTTAAGTGATATTTCAGGTCCTATACTTGCTGGATCTCCCATAGTGATTCCTATTATAGGTAGTTTATTCAATTTTTTCACCTTCCTAATTTAAAACTTTTAGATAAATATTTTTGATATCATTTAAATTTAGTTCTTTTAAATTATTTGAAAGAAGTCTTGTTACTTTGCTTCCTGCTTCAACCAAGAAATCAAGATCATCTATAGTCACTCCAAATTCTTTTAAGCTAACAGGTATTTCTGTGACTTCAACAATATTTTTTATTTCATTTATAATATATTCAGCTTTTTCTTCAGATGTATTTTTATACATATCTGGTCTTAAACGGTTACATATTCTTGAAAATTGCTCCAAGCAAGCATCTTTATTAAATTCCATTACTGGACTCATCATTATTGCATTAGAGATTCCATGAGGGATATGATATTTTCCTCCTAATGGATAAGAAAGTGCATGAACAGCTGTAGTTCCTGATGAAGTTATTGCTATTCCACCATAAAATGCTCCTATAAGCATATTAGTTTTTGCTTCCATATCATCTGGATTTAAATAGGCTTTTCTTATATTATTGAATATAAGCTCTCCACCAGCAAGAGCATATAAATCACTGAAAGGATTAGCTTTTTTAGAAGTAAGACATTCTACACAATGGGCAAGAGCGTCTACCCCAGTGGAAGCAATAAGCTTCTTGGGAAGTTTTTCTATCATTGTTGGATCTAATATAACATAATCAGGAATAAGACTATTATTTACGATTCCCACTTTAAGACCTTCTTCTGGAATAGAAACTATTGAATTGCATGTTGCTTCTGAACCAGTTCCACAAGTTGTAGGAATCATTAAAGATTTTATCTGTTTATTTCCTAAAGCTGGATTTTTTAAAAGATCTTTCACTGTGTAAGAGGCATTTTTTAAAATTGAACATAGTTTTGCAATATCCATTACGCTTCCTCCACCTACTGCAATGATAAAATCACTTTTATACTTATTCAGTTCTTCCATAACCTTTTCTACATCATGATAGCTTGGTTCAGTAGCTAGATTATCAATTATATTATAGTTAATTTTAGTATTTTCAATTTTTTCTATTATTTTAGAAAAGAAACTACTTCCTCTAACACCTTTGTCTGTAAATACTATAACATTAGAAACCTTTTCTTTGTTTAAAACAGTTTCAATATAATCTACACTCCCTAATCCACTATAGACATTAGAAGGGATATTTAAATAATATGATTTCATTTTTCCCCCTTGTAACTTTTCAAAAATACTTTTTGTTAAATGTCGACAATCAACTTTATACTTGAATGATAACTCTTATAAATTGATTTGTCAATAGAAAATTGAAAAAAATATTCTGAAAAATTACAAAAAGGCTTTATATGAGTATATTTATACTTAAAAATGAATAGAAAGAATAAAGTGTGGAAATAAAAAAGGATTAAATCCTAGAAGATATAGAACTTAATCCTTTATAGTATTTTTTATATTTCATCTTTTTTTAAAAGATAATTTATAAGAACTTCTCCAGAGTTCATTATATGATTTTTCATTTCATTTTCTGCTTTTTCTTTATCTTTATTTTTAATTAATTCTATAAGGTTATCATGCACCCCATATTCAATAGAAAGACTTGAATTTATCAGCATATTATATTTTGACATTCTCATATAGAGCTTTGTCTGAAGTACAAAATTTTCTATTAATTTTTGAAGCTTTGAGTGGTTTGATCTTTGGCATATAAGACTATGAAAAGCTACATCACAATTAATAAAATTTTCTACATCTTGCTTTTTTAAACTTTCTGTCATAGTTTTAGAAAGAGATGTTAGAGTTTGGATATCTTCCTTTGTCATATTGTCTATGGCAAGTCTTACTGCCATTCCTTCTAAAAGAGCACGAAGTGAATAAGTTTCCTCAATGCTTTTTTTATTTAATGTAGCAACAGTAGCCCCTTTTTTAGGAATATATTCAACAATTCCTTGTGCTGCAAGTTCTCTGATAGCTTCTCTTATTGGAGCTCTGCTAATATTCATTTCAGTAGCAATAGTTTGTTCAATTATTTTTTCTCCTGATTTAAGTTCTCCTGTTGCAATGGCTGTAATAATTGAATTTATTACTTCAACATATAAATTTGTATTTGTTATTGGCTTAAAAGTACCCATTTTCCTCTCCGTCCTTATATACTATAATAATATTATTTTGTAGTTTGTAGAAAGTCGACATTTATTTTTATGAAAAAAAATTTATACTATAAAAAATATTCAGTTGTATAAATCAATAATTTTTTTGGTTGAAATTAAAAATAGCTTTAAAGTATTAATATAAATTATTGTAACATTTTTTTTATTATCTATCAACTTAATTAAAAATTAAAATAATTAAAAAGAATTATAGGATTATATTAAAATGTTTAAACAGTATTTTTTATTTATAGATTTACTTTTAAAATTTTGATGAGAGAATAGTTTTATTAAATTTTAGTGTTTAGAATATTAAAATGAATTTACTTTTCAATTTCTAAAATTTATTAAAAATAAAAACTAAAAAATTTTGATTTTAGATTTTTAAGAAAGATGGTATAATATATAGTCGAAATTTAAAAGGAGGAGAAATATGAATATTTATTACATCTATCACAGTTGCTTTGTAGTTGAGAATTCTGAGTATATTTTAATTTTTGATTATTACAAGACTCCACGAAAGAAAAAAAATTCAATAAACATAAACGATTTTGTTATAAGTATGGATAAAAAAGTAGTAGTTTTTTCTTCTCATGCACATGCAGATCATTTCAATCCTGATATAATGAAATGGCAAGAGAATAATCAGAAGATATCTTATGTGCTCAGTAGTGATATAGGAATAAAATCTGCATCTAAAAGATGTTATATTGTTTCTGAAGGTGATGAAGTAAAAGTAGAAGGACTTGATGTGAAAGTGTATGGGTCTACAGATGCAGGAGTATCTTTCTGGGTAAAAATAGGGGATAAGATTATATTTCATGCTGGAGATCTTAACTGGTGGTATTGGTCAGATGATACAAAAGAAGAAGAGGATTTTATGAGAAATTCTTTTCAAAAAATAATAAGAGATATAAAAGGAAATAAAGAAAAAATAAATATAGCTTTTTTCCCTGTTGATCCACGTTTAGAAGAAAATGCTTTTCTTGGAGGAAAATATTTTGTTCAAGAATTGCAACCTGAAAATATTATTCCAATGCATTTTGGGAAAAGTTATAGTGTAGTAAAAGAGTTTTGCAATATTTTGGAAAAAACTGGAACAAAAGGTATAATAATAAATGAATGTCTGGAGAAGTTACAAGTATAATTTTTTAAAAAAGCGCTACATTAGGAATTAGAAAAATTTAAACATTGATAAAGCATATATTATTTGATATAATATATGTTAAATAAAATTATTATAAGGAAAATGGGTATGAATTGGGAAAAAATGGATTACAGATTAGATAGCATCTACTTTATGTTAAAAACAGATGGAAAAGGGAAATACATAGTGCCAGTTTATAATGATGGAACAGTATTGGAAAATTTGGATTTTGTTGAGATAGATGATTATACAGATAAAACACAATCAATTCTTTCTTATATAAAAGGAATAAAGGAAGATAGCTTTTTTATTGATTGGGAAAAAGAATATAGAGAAGCTTATTTAAGTGAACACTCAAATCTCATTCAATTACTTATTGATAGTGATAAATTTGTTGATGAGAATATGAATAAGATACAGTGGATAAAAGAAAATAATACTCTTTCTTTGATAATAAAAGAAAAAGAAGAAGATGAAAATATATTATATACTGAACTTCTTTTAAATGGTAGTTTTAATGATTTTGATATAATAAATGATGAATTAGTTGTAAGGAATAATACTTTTTATCTTTTAGAAAATGAAGATAATGGATTTCATACTATAAAAGAGTTGATAGGAAATATTTATAAAAAAGAACTTGAAAATTTTATAACTATAACAATGAAATATTTTAAAAATATAGAGATAGAGTATAAAGATTATAAGGTGGTACAGGGAGAAAAGAATACTCCAATACCTCAAATAATAATAGAAAAAATATCTCAGGATAATAGCTTATATCTTCAGATAACACTTATGATATCTACTATGGATTATGATTTTTTGAAGAAAAATGAAATAGAATATACAGCAGTAGTAAATAATCTCGAAAAAAAAATATTTATAAGTGAAGTTGATTTGAGTAGGTTGCCTGAAGCTATGGAAGAGATAGTTAAAGTATTGGCTAGGCTACAAAAAAATATAAAGATAAAAACTGGTTTTTATGTAGATGAGGATAATCTTATCATAATGCAGGAAAAGCTTGCTAAAGAATTTATAATGAAAGAACTTTTACAGCTTGCATCAAAATACAGGGTAGTAGGAACAGATAAATTAAGAAAATATAATATAAAAGCTGTAAAACCTAAAGTAGTAGGAAATTTTAGTCATTCTATAGATTTTCTTGAAGGAGAAATAGAACTAGAAATAGAAGGAGAAAAATTTTCTATATTAGATGTACTTTCATCATATAGAAAAGATTCCTATATAATGCTTAGTGATGGAACAAGTGCTCTTATAAATAGAAAATATATAGAAAAATTAGAAAGACTTTTTAAAGATAGTGATAAGAAAAAAGTGAAACTATCTTTCTTTGATCTACCACTGGTTGAAGAATTGATAGAGGATAAAATATTTTCACAAGAGATGAATAAAAGTAGAGATTTCTTTAAAGGAATAAATAATGTAAAAAATTATAAAATAGATCCACCCAGTGTAAAAGCTCAACTTAGAGAATATCAGGAATATGGATTTAAATGGCTGGCATATCTTATGGATAATAATTTAGGAGGATGTCTGGCTGATGATATGGGACTTGGAAAAACCCTTCAAGCAATAGCAGTTTTGACAAGACTTCATGAAGAAAAAGGGAAAAAAAGTCTTGTTATAATGCCAAAAAGTTTAATATATAACTGGGAAGGAGAAATAAAAAGATTTAGTCCTAAATTAAAAGTAGGAATTTATTATGGAAATTTTAGAAATATAGATATAATTAAAAAGAATAGTGTAATACTTACTACATATGGGACAATAAGAAATGATATTGAAACTTTAAAAGAGATGAAATTTGATACAATAATTCTTGATGAATCTCAAAATATAAAAAATATTAATGCTCAAACAACAAAAGCAATAATGCTTCTTAATTCAAAAAATAGAATAGCATTGAGTGGAACTCCTATAGAAAACAATCTTGGAGAACTTTACTCACTGTTTAGATTTTTAAATCCAGCAATGTTTGGAACAGCAGAAGAATTTAATAACTATTATGCTGTACCTATACAAAAAGAAAATGACCAAGAAGCAATTGAGGAATTAAAAAAGAAAATTTATCCTTTTATATTAAGGAGAGTTAAAAAAGAAGTATTGAAGGATCTTCCAGATAAAATAGAAAAGACTATGTTTATAGAAATGAATGTGGAACAGAAAAAACTTTATGAAGAGAGAAGAAGTTACTATTATAAAATGGTAAATAGTCAGATAAGAGAAAATGGAATAGGAAAGACACAGTTTTTTATTCTTCAGGCTCTTAATGAGCTTAGGCAAATAACAAGTTGTCCAGAGGCTAAAAGTAATGGTGTGACTTCAAGTAAAAGGGAAGTTTTGGTAAATAATATAGTAGAGGCAGTAGAGAATGGACATAAGGTATTGGTTTTTACAAACTATATAAATTCTATAGAAAATATATGTGAAGATTTAAAAAGATATGGAATAAATTATCTTTCGATGACTGGAAGTACAAAAGATAGACAGTCTTTGGTAGATAGATTCCAAAAAGATAATAAATATAAAGTTTTTATTATGACATTGAAAACAGGAGGAGTAGGATTAAATCTTACAGCTGCTGATACAATATTTATTTATGATCCATGGTGGAATAAAACAGTAGAAAATCAAGCTATAGATAGAGCTTATAGATTAGGGCAGGATAGAACAGTATTTTCATATAAATTAATATTAAAAGATACAATAGAAGAAAAAATCTTGCAACTGCAAGATACAAAAAGCAAGTTATTAGATAATTTGATATCAGAAGACAGTTCATCTATGAAAGTACTTACAGAAAAAGATATTGAGTTTATACTTGGAGAATAGATTACAGGGAGAAAATAATGGGAATAAGTAAAGACAGATTTAGAGAGGCACTGAATGAGTTCTACCCTAAAGATATTTTGTTTAGATTATACAACAGATATTTTCTGGACTGGATAGCCGAGGGATATATAGGAAGTAATTTAGGACTTTTTGAAATATCTCTGATTTGTGAAAATAGTAATAAGCAAACTTTTATGGATTTGATAGAACAGGTGTATCTTAAAGAAGAAGTGTTCTGTTCTGTATTTGCAACATTAGACACTAATGTAAAAAAAGTTTTTGAAGAAGTAATGTGGAACGAGAAATTTTTTATTCCTCCTAAAGAGAGGGGAAAATATCTAAAATTGGAAAATAATTATGATTTAAATAAGGATTTAAAAGAGGAATACTTATTTTTTAAAGCAGAAAAAGATAATAAAAAAGGAGAATATCTATATATGGATTATGACTTGATAAGAGTTATAAGACAATTTATGGTAAAACCTCCTGAGTATAATATAATTCCTCTAATTAAAATAGAAGAATGCCTTGTAAATAACAATGAAAAGGAATTGGCAGAAAATCTAAAAATTTATTTTGATTTTTACAAACAGGGGGGAATAGTACTTTCGAATAGTGGAAAGATATTAAAGGAATCAAAAGTCAATATGAAAAAATATTGTAATATTAATGAGTATTATGAAAATTCAAAAGACTTGGATTTTTTGAAAACTGAAACTATAGCATTATTTTTCTTTTTAGTAAAAGAAAAATATATGAATGAAGAGTATTTTAGAGTATCAAATATAAAAAAAATAGTGCAGGATTTTCTTAATGGTGAATTGATACAGGAAGAAAATTATCATTACACTTCTCTATACTTAAATTATTTAAAAGGTGTAAAAAATATTTGGAAATCTAAAGAAGAAATAAAAAGAGGGCTTATCACTATTAAAAAAATAATAGATGAGATACCTGATGATAAAATTGTAAGTGTAGATAATATAATAAAAACTATACTATATAGAGATGAATTTATAGAGATTATAGATATAAAGGATGCATATGATTATATTTATATAAATGAAGCTAACTATGAAAGAACAAAAATCTTAAACTATGAGAGATATCTTGCATATGTTGTTATTCCATTTATAAAATCTGTTTTATTTCTTCTGGGAACTATGGGAGTGTTGGAATTATACTATGACTATCCATCTATTAACAATTGTTTATATCTTAAAAATGGATATTTAAGTAAATATGATGGACTTAAATATATAAAAATAACAGCTTTAGGAAAATATTGTTTAGGAAGAATAGATGATTTTGATTTTGCTCATACAAAAGATGAAGGGGAAGTAATTTTAGATGAAGATAGATTAATAGCTACGATAATAGGAGATGTTCCAGTAAAAACTATGTTTCTAGAAAGAGTATCTCAAAAAATAGCAGGTAATAAGTATAAATTCACAAAAGAGAATTTTCTCAGAGGTATAAATGGATATAAAGAGCTTCAAGAGAGAATTGCAGAATTTAAAGTCAAAATATCTGATAACCTGAATGAATTATGGCAAGGATTTTTTGATGATTTAGTAGAAAAAAGCAGTGCTATAAAAGCTGAACACCAGTTTGTAGTATTAAAACTTAAAAATGATAGAGAATTAATAAGTACAATAACAAAAGATGAAAGATTTAAACCTCTTTTATTAAAAGGAGAAGATTTTCATATTTTGGTAAAAAGTGAAAATGTAGGACAAGTAGTTGACTTGTTTAAAGAATATGGATACTATGTAAATTTTTAAATAACCCAAGAATAAATAAAAAAAGTGAATTAAAAGCTGAATTGTTTTAGAAATTTGGAGATTAGAAAGATTTGTATAATTAATGAAGTAAGTAAAATAAAGAATAGTATGTTTGAGTAAAGCAAGTTTCTAGTAATTAAGCAGTTAGAATTTTAACTGCTATAAATACTGAGCTGCAGCAGTGTAACTATTGTAATTCTTTACCTATTCTTCTATGTTTTATGAACAGGATTAATAACAAACCTTTCTACTAAAAAAGTTCTAAAAATATATTTCTGCTTTAATTTCACTTTTTTTTTATTAATTTTCAAATAATGATATATAGCTTATTTCCCCATCGTTATATTCTGCAAATATTATAAAATCACTGTCAAAGTATTCAAGCTCTTTTCTTAACTTTAGAGATTGAAGAGATTTTAAAAATTGAGGATTTAAAGTAAGGTAATTAAATTTTAAATTTGCCAGTATTTTAAATAAATCCGAATGCAATTGAGCAAGAGAAGTATATTTTTTTTCAATATTTTCTATACATTTAAAAGTTTCAGAGAATTTAGTAATTTTATTTTTAAATCTATTTTCAGCATAGTTTAGATCGATAGCTTCTTCAAAGAAAAGTTTAAAACCATTTTTAGGATAGTGAGCTATACTGTAATTTACATTTTTCATTATATATTCATAACTTTTATCATCTAAAGATTTGAAGACTTTTGCCCAAAGGTCTTTTTTTATATCTGTAATTGAAATTGCTGTTTCTATTTTTTCTATAACATTATTAGCAAGAGATGCTTTTTCCTGCTCATTTATATCTTGAATTTCAAGAAATAATCCTATAATTTTAGAATTAGAAGAATCTCTGTTTTTAATTTTTGTATATTCAATATTTTTTTTAGTTACTTTTGAAATTTCTTTAAAAGCTGGTTTAAGTATCATTTTTTCAAAATCAAAAAATCTGTCATAGGATTTTTCTAATCCAAGAAGACTTTTTAATTTATTTATAGAAATTTCAATAGATTTGTTCATAGATATATTAAATTTAAGAAAATTATATAGAGCAATAGCATAATCATTTTGGAAAAAAAGAAGTATATCAAAATCATTTTTTTGAAAATAAGAATTTTTTTGAAAAATAGATCTAAATTCTTCAGTAAAAATTACTTTAATATTATTTTTTTCTATATGATAGGAAGAAATAATAGAGAAAGCACCTTTCTTTTCTATTAGCTCTAATTTAAAAATAGTATAGATAATTACTTTTTCTGTAAGTTTTTGAAATATTTTAAGAATATTTTCTAATTCTCCTAGCATTAAAAGTTTTTTTATTTTTAATATAGGAACAAGAATATTGTTGCTTAATATTTCTTCTTTATCTTTTAATAAGAAATCAAAAAGAATTTTTTCTTTTTTTGAAAAAACTTTATTAAATTTGATATCTATCTCCTTTTCACTTAAACTGATATAATCATTAAAATTTTTCTTCAAAAAAATTCCCCCATTTCAAAATTATTTTATACGATATTTTATATTTTTTATATTTTATAAACGATAAAATTTAAAAATAATATTCGTCTATAAAGAAATAATAGCATATAAATTCAATAAAATAAATATATAGTTTAATAATTTATGGAACTAAATATAATCTTATATAAAAAATAACGACGAAAATTGAAAATTTGACAAAATAAAATAAAAAATGTATAACTGATATCAAGAATATGAGGTTGATAAAAAGATTTATTGTTTTGAAATGAAACAAGGACTGGAGGTAAAGTTAAAAATGAAAACTGTTATAAAAAATGGAAGACTTTTAGATAGTAAGAATAATTTTCATATGACAAAAGCAGATATATTAATAGAAGATGGAATAATAAAAAAAATTGGGAAAAATATCAATGAAGAGGGGAGTAAAGTAATAGATGTAAAAAATAGTATAGTTGCCCCAGGTTTTATTGATATACATGTTCATTGTTTTCCTAAAGGAACAGCAATAAGTTCTTTTCCAGATGAAATAGGAGTGAAAAAAGGAGTAACTTCAATAATAGATGCTGGAACATCTGGAGCAGATACAATAGATGATTTTTATGAGAACTTCATAAAAAAATCTAAAACAAGAATATTTTCTTATTTGAATATTGCTCATCAAGGACTGCAGACTCTCAGTGAACTTAGTGATATGAAAAATATAAATAAGGAAAAAATAAAAGAAGCTTTAGAAAAATATCCAGAAATAATAGTAGGTTTAAAAGCTAGAGCAAGTGGTTCAGTAGTAAAGGAAAATGGAGTAAATCCAATAGCTGAAGGGAAAAAAATAGCTTCAGAATTTGAAGTTCCTTTAGTTGTGCATATAGGTAATGCACCTCCAAAAGTAGAAGATGTACTAAATCTTTTAGGAAAGGGAGATGTAATGACTCATTGTTATAACAATAAAGCAAATGGATTGATAAGGGAAGGTAAAGTTATTCCAGAAGTAAAAGAAGCGATAAAACGTGGAGTTCTCTTTGATGTAGGGCATGGATCAGAAAGTTTTTCTTTGGATATAGCAGGGGATGGAATAAAAGAAGGATTTGAAGCTGATATGATAAGTACAGATCTCTATGAAAGGAATATGGTTACACCAGTTGAAAGTTTGGAAAATACAATGAATAAAATGATGTATCTTGGTTGGTCACTAGAAAAATGTGTAGAAAAAGTTACATATAAACCAGCTAGAGCTTTTAAAATAAAAGGACTTGGAGAACTTAAAGAGGGGTATATGGGGGATCTTACCATATTTGATATAGTAGAAAATGGAAAATTAGAATTAGAAGACAGTGTAGGAAAAGTAGTAATAGCTAAAAAATATATAAAAACAAAGTATGTATTTATAAAAAATGAATTAATAAAGAGGGAGGGTATTTAGTGAAAGAGTTGCTAAAAGATGTACAAACAAGATTAAAAATGTCAGATGAGGAATTTGATATGTATCTTCCAGATGCTGAACATACAACAAAAATATTAAAAGAAGAGAAGATAGAGTTTCTTCCAGATTTTAAGCTTGTATTTTATGCACATATGATAAGTCTTGCAAAAAGATTAAAAGAAGATATAGCATTAGATTGTGGAGATGACTGTCCAGAGGATGAAGTGGAAAGAGAAGCAATAGAGGTTTCAGAAAAAATAATTATATCACTGGCAGAAAAGTATAAAAGAGATTTAAATAGAATGGAAATAGTACTTGCAGCTATTCAATTGCAACTGGCAATGGAAATGCAAAAAGAGAATTGATTAATGATATAATATATTTTAGGAGGTAAAAAAAGTGGAAAAAGAGATTTTAGTAGTAATAGGTCACAGATTAGGGAAAGGTCAAAATGTAGCAAAGGGAGTAGAAGCAGCTGGTGGAAAAGCAATAGTTATACCTGGAATGGCAGCAGATATGAAGCTCGGAGATGTAATGAAAGAAAATAATGCAACATTTGGAATTTCTTTTTGTGGAAGTGGAGGAGCTGGAGCTATTATGGCTCAAACTAAATATGGATATAAAGCAACTTCACATTTGAGATCAGTTGATGCTGGAGTTACAGCTATAAAACAGGGATATCAAGTGGTAGGATTTGGATTTTTAGATACAGAAGAATTAGGAAGAAGACTTGTAGAAGAGTATAAAAGAGTCAATAAAATGTAAAAATTTTTCAGGAGGCATAAAATGAAAGAGGCTAAATTAAATAGTGAAATAAAAACTATGAGAATAAAAGATTCGGGAAAAACAAAAGAGGAAGCTTTAGGAAAAATATTTGCCTCTTTCAGAAGAAAAGTTCAAATTGAAATAACAGGAGTAATAGTAAAGCTTGAACCTTTGGAAACATATTTGTTAGATATAAAAGAAGAAAAAAAAATAGAAAGATTTTTGGAACTTTTTATGCCAAGAGAAAAAACTATATATCACATAGAAATGGAAATAGAATATGAAGTAAAATATATAAAACTCTAAGAAGGAGGAAAGTATGATATTTATAGTCATCAAGTCATTAATAATCGGATTTATAGGAGGAGCAGCAATAGCAGCAGGGGCAGCTAGAATGTTTCATACTCCTAATTCCCAATCAATGGGAGCCTTTCGTACACTAGGGGAACTTAATGCATGTCAAGGAGATACAATGGCACATTTTTCGTTTGGTTTAGGTTTCTTATTCAATGCAGCAGCAGCAGTAGTCGCTGCAGGTGCACTTACTCAAGATGTATTTCATAGAGTAGTTCCTAACTTTGCAGCAGCAGCACTATTATCTAAAAATAAAAAAGTGGAGGAAACTCTTTATAATCCTTTGAAAATGGGAATAGCAGGAGGACTTATAGGAGCACTTGTAGTTACATTTTTAAATACAGTGGCTTTTCTTATTCCAGCTTCTCTTTCTCAAATAGCAAAAGAAATATTATCACCAGCAGCAGCTTTAATGATTAATCCAGTAATGCCAATAGTATTCTGGCTTGCAGCTTTAGATGCTGGAAAAATAACTGGAGTGTGGGCAACAGTTCTAGGTGGAATGGCTCATATGATAATGGGAAATGCTGTACCAGGAATAGTTTTAGGAATTCTTATAGGACAGACTATTGATGAAAGTGGATATAATAAATCTGTAAAAGTGATGATTACAATAGTAGTTGTGTTATTTGTTGTAATTGCTTACTTTAGAGGATTTTTTGCTAAATTAGGGTTATAGTTAGATTAGGAGGCATAAATTATGGAAAATAAAAAAAGTAATTTTTTATTAGCTGATATGTCATTTCCAATATTAGTAGGAATGGCATGTGCAGCAATATTTGCAGGAACTCATATGTATGTAGTGCATAAAGTTGGAGCTTTTAATGAAATATTTGTAGTAAAAATGTTGGATCAAGGGCTTAATGGTGGAGATTATGCAGCAGCAGCAGGGTTTGCAGCAGGATTCTTAATTGCTAGAGTATTGGAAGGACCGTTGGTAGGATTACTTGATATAGGGGGCTCTTTAATGACAGGAGTTGGAGTTGGAATACCGGCACTATTCTTAGCTTCTGGAATAGAAAGTCCTGTAAAAAGTTTTCCTTTAGCATTGATAGTAGGAGGAGCTATTGGAGTTGCTATTGGATTTATTATAATTGCTATAAGAAAAGCTATGCCTGATGGAATGTCAGCTGGTGGGACAGGAATAATGATGGGAGCTGGAAATGCTACTGGAAGATTCCTTGGTCCTCTTATTATATTATCTGCTATTCAATATAATATTCCTGCAGGAGTAGGGTCATTCTTAGGAGCAGCTCTTTTCTATAAATTTGACAGACACATAGCAGGAGGAGCAATAATAGGAGCTATGCTTATTGGAGGATTGGCTTTACTTTTCTAAAATAATATGGAGATGAAAAAGTTATGAATATATATGAGAAAATAGGATTGAAAAGAGTTATCAATGGAAGTGGAAAGATGACAGCTTTGGGAGTATCAAAAATAAGTGATACTGTAGCTGAAACAATGAAGGAAGCAGGACAAAATTTTGTAGTCATAGACGATTTAATAGATAGAGTAGGAGAGATGATATCTAAAGTTACAGGTGGAGAAGATGCTTGTGTTACGTCTAGTGCATCAGCAGCTATTGCTCTTTCTGTGGCAGGACTGATAACAGGAAAAAGTCTTACTCTTATAGAAAGACTTCCAGATACAACTGGATTGAAAAATAAAGTAGTTCTTCAAAAAGGGCATGCAGTAAATTATGGAGCTCCAATTACTACAATGATAAGATTGGGGGGAGGAATACCAGTAGAAGCAGGATGTAGCAATGAAGTAAAACCTGAACATGTAGAAGAGGCAATAGATGAAAATACAGTAGCTCTTCTATATGTAAAATCACATCATGCAGTACAAAAGGGAATGCTTTCTATAGAAGAAATGGCTGAGATAGCTCATAAACACAATCTTCCATTGCTGATAGATGCAGCAGCTGAAGAGGATATACACAGATATCTTAAATCAGGCGGAGATCTGGTAATATATTCAGGAGCTAAGGCACTATGCGGACCAGCATCAGGATTTGTAACAGGAAAGAAACAGTATATAGATGCAATCAAGATGCAGTATAAAGGTATAGGAAGAGCTATGAAAATAGGTAAGATGTGCATGATGGGTCTGATGAAAGCTGTTGAAGAATATTCAAAAAGAGATGAACAAGCAGTTGTAAATGAGCAGATGAGATTGGCAGGGCTTTTGATAGAGGAATTGAAAGATGAACCCAAAGTAGAAACATCTATAGTACAGGATGAAGCTGGAAGAGAAATATACAGAGTTCAAATAAAGCTTAATGAAAAACTTACTGATATATCAGGAAAAGATTTCATGAAACATTTGAGAGAGGGAGAAGCAGAGATTCATGTGAGAAAACATTATGCCAACCTTGGAATAGTAAATGTAGATATGAGAGCTCTTACAGAAAGTGATATTAAATTTATAGGTAAAAGAATAAAAGAGATTTTGAAATAATCAGGAGGAACAAATGCAGACAAAAATCAAATTTTATAAAGATAGAGTAGCAGTAAATTTTCTAGCTAAAGATAAAAAAAATGGAGCAGATGTATTTAATGCAATAGATGGATATACAGCTATAGGTGTTTTATCAAAGCAGTTTGATACAGTAGAAGAAGGAATCGAGTATGTGAAAGATTATATGAAAGATGTACCAGTAGTATCTGTAGGACTTGGAGCAGGGGATCCGGCACAATTTCAAAAAGCAGCTTTGATAGCAGCAGCAACTGATCCAGGGCATGTAAATCAAGTGTTTACAGGAGCAGCATATGCAGCTGGAGCATTAAAAGCGATGAAAGCAGAAAATACAGCAGTAAATGTATTGATGAGTCCAACAGGAATAGTAGGAAAAGTAAAAATTTCAACAGGGGAATTAAGTTCAAAAGAAACACCAGCAATAGTAGATGTAGATACAGCAATGGCAATGGTATTAGATATGAGGGCTCAGGGAATAAAATATTTTCCAATGGGAGGGCTGAAATCAAAAGATGAACTAAAAGCAGTAGCAGAAGCATGTGCAAGACATGGAGTTCCAATGATGGAGCCATCAGGTGGAGTAGATTTAAGTAATTTCAAAGAAATTACAAAAATATGTCTAGATGCAGGAGTAGAAAAAGTAATGCCACATATCTATGGAGCTGTAATAGATAAAGAAAGTGGGAATACAAAAATTGAAGATGTAAAAGCAGTATATCAAATGGTTAAGGAACTTCTTGATTAATATGAAAGAGATAAAGCTGGTAATCTTTGATATGGATGGACTGCTTTTAGATACAGAAAGACTTTCTAATATTGCTTGGGTAGAAGCTGGGAAAAATATGGGAATAGATATCACCTATAATATTTTGAGAAGGATAAAAGGTGGTAATATAAAAAATGCAGAAAGTGTTTTAAAGAGTTTTTTAGATGAGGAAAAATGTGAAAAACTTATTAGTGAGAAGAAAAGAATACAAATGAGAGTAGTTGAAGAAGAAGGGATAAGGTTAAAAAAGGGAGTATTAGAATTATTAACTTTTTTAAAGAAAAGGAAAATGAAAACAGCAGTGGCGACATCTACTGGAAAAGAAATTGCAGCAAGAGAATTAAAAGATACAGGCATATATGAATATTTTGATGGGTTTGTTTTTGGGGACGAAGTGAAGAATGGGAAACCAAACCCAGAAATATTTTTGGCAGCTTGTAAAAAATTTGATGTTGTTCCAGAAAATGCAGTTGTTCTTGAAGACTCTGTATTAGGATTAAAAGCAGCTGTTTCAGGAGGAATAAGATGTATAGTGGTAGAAGATACTGTACAGCTTACTAATGAAGAAAATAAGCTGGTATATAGAAAATGCGAAAGCTTGCTGGAAGTAAGAGATTTCTTTAAAGAAGTAATATAGATGGGGAAAGAAAAGAGAGGTAGTTGATTTCAATATCAACTGCCTTCTTTAATTTTGTCTTGAAGATAAAATATGATTTTGTATATAATTTTGAGAAAAAACTAATAAAATTTATGGTATAATATATCATTGAGGAAAAATAAACTCTAAAAGAGGAGGGGATATTTTATGATAAAAAACTTTGTGCATCTTCATCTTCATACTGAATACAGCCTCCTTGATGGAGTAGGTAAAATAGATGATTATTTAGACAGGACAAAAGCACTCAATATGCAGGCAATAGCAATAACAGATCATGGAAATCTTTTTGGAGTATTGGAATTTTATAAAAAAGCAATAAAAAAAGGAATAAAACCAATAATTGGTCTTGAGGCATATGTATCAGAATTTTCTATGCTTGAAAAAGAAGGAAGAATATTTCATTTGGTACTTCTTGCTGAAAATAATAAAGGATATCAGAATCTTCTTAAAATAAGTTCTGAGAGTTATATTAAAGGTTTTTATTATAAGCCAAGAATTGATAAAGAATTTTTAAAAATGCATAGTGAGGGAATAATAGCACTTTCAGCTTGTATGCAGGGAGAGATTCCAAGAAGAATCCTAGATAATGAGAGTGAAGAAAAGGTAGATGAAATAGTAAATGAATATGTAGATATTTTTGGAAAAGATAATTTTTATATAGAAGTACAGGCAAATGGAGTAAAGGGACAGACAGCTCTCAATGAGAAACTTTATAATTTAGCTCAAAAGCATCAGTTGAAAATGGTAGCAACAAATGATACTCACTATGTAAATGAAGGGGAACATACTCTTCAGGATATTCTTATTTGTGTCCAAACAGGAGCAAAAGTAGCTGATGAAAAAAGAATGAGAATAGAAACAGATGAGCTCTTTCTTAAAAGTAGAGAACAGATAATAGATGGACTGGGAGCAAAATATTTAGAAGCTGTTAATAATACTATTGAAATAGCTGAAAGGTGTAATGTAAATATAGAATTCGGAAAATTTAAATTTCCAGAGTATGAAATACCATCTTGTGTGAAAACGATAGAGGAGTTTTTAAGAAAACTTGTATATTTTGGGCTTTCCAAAAGATATCCTCATGGATTGACAATATCAGTTTTAGAAAGAGTAGAGTATGAACTTTCAGTTATAGAAAAAATGGGATATGCTGCATATTTTGTAGTTGTATGGGATTTTATAGATTATGCAAAAAGAAACAGAATTCCAATAGGACCAGGAAGAGGATCAGCAGCTGGAAGTCTTGTAGCCTATGCTCTTAGAATAACAGAACTTGATCCTCTCGATTATAACCTTATTTTTGAGAGATTCTTAAATCCTGAAAGAATATCTATGCCTGATATAGATATAGATATTTGTCAAGAAAGAAGGCAGGAAGTAATAGAATATGTTATTAGAAAATATGGAGAAGATAAAGTAGCACAGATTATAACATTTGGAACAATGAAAGCAAGAGCTGCAATAAGAGATGTAGGAAGGGTTATGGATACACCTCTTTCTAAAGTAGATAGTATTGCTAAATTAGTTCCATTTAATGCAACTATACAGCAAACACTTAATAATGTAGAAGAATTTAAAAATATGTATCTTAATGATCCAGAGATACAAAAGGTAATAGACATATCTGCAAGATTGGAAAATAAAGTAAGGCATGCATCTATTCATGCTGCTGGAATAGTTATTACAAAAGATCCTTTGACAGACACAGTTCCATTATATAGTGATAATAAAAATAAAGTAGTATCTACACAATACCAAATGAAAGAATTAGAAGATTTGGGATTGTTGAAAATGGATTTTCTTGGGCTTAGAAATCTGACTAATCTGCAGAGAACAATAGATTATATAAAAGAAGATTTAGGAGAAGATATAGAATTATCAGAGATACCTCTTAATTCAAAAAAAGTATATGAAATGCTTTCGAGAGGAGATACATCTGGAGTATTCCAGATGGAATCTCAGGGAATAAGAAAGATATTATTGAAATTAAAACCAGATAGATTTGAAGATATAATAGCCTTGTTGGCTTTATACAGACCAGGACCTTTAGGTTCAGGAATGGTAGATGACTTTATAAATGGAAAAAATGGAACATCAGAAATAAAATATCCACATCCATCTCTTGAACTTACTTTAAAGGAAACTTATGGAGTAATACTTTATCAAGAGCAGGTAATGAAAATAGCTAATATAATGGCTAATTATTCATTAGGAGAAGCAGATCTTTTAAGAAGAGCTATGGGTAAAAAAAATATCCAGATCATGGAAGAAAATAGAGAAAAATTTGTAGAAAGATCTATGGCGAATGGATATACAAAAGAAAAAGCAATAGAAATGTTTGAACTAATAGATAAGTTTGCAGGGTATGGATTTAATAAGTCCCATTCAGCAGCCTATGCTCTTATAGCTTATTGGACAGCATATTTCAAGGCTTACTACATGAAACATTATTATGCTTCATTGATGACTTCGGAAATGAGTCATGTGGAAGATATAGCTTTTTACATGGAAGATGCAAAAGTTCATAATTTGAAATTACATTTACCTGATGTAAATAGAGCAAGTCCAAAATTTATAGTAGATAAAGAAGGAATAATCTTTTCTCTTGCAGCTATAAAGAATGTAGGAGAAGGAGTATCAGGTAAAATATTAGAAGAATGTAATGAAAATGGCAAATATAAAAATTTTGAAGATTTTGTAGTTCGTACAAGAAAACATGGGTTAAATAAAAAAGCTTTGGAATCTCTTATATTAGCTGGAGCGCTAGATGGACTTCCAGGAAATAGAAGACAAAAATTTGAATCAGTAGATAAAATATTGGATTATGCAACAAGAAAAATAAAAGAAGATGAAATACAACAGATGAATCTTTTTGGAGAAGCAAAATCTTCTCTTGGAGTTTTTACACTTCCACAGATACCAGAATATTCTTTAGAAGAACTTCTAGCAAGAGAAAAAGAATATCTTGGATTTTATTTTAGTGCACACCCTCTGGATAATTATAGAAGATTAATAGAAGTATACAGGCTTTCTAGAATAGCAGAATTAAAAGAGGAAAAAAATGTGCAGATTTTCAGAACATGTGGTATACTTAGAGAGATAAAAAAAATAGTTACCAAGAAAACTGGACAAATCATGTGCTTATTTGAATTAGAAGATTATTATGACAAAATAAATTGTATAGTTTTTCCTAGAGATTATGCAGAAAATGCGCATATATTTATGGAAGGAAAAATTGTATATATTGAAGGAAGTGTGCAGACAGATTATTTTAAAGGAGCAGAAACTAAAAAGCTGATTGTAAAAAATATAAAATTTTTAGATGATATAGTAAGAGATAAGAAATTTGTAGCCTATATACTTCTGAAAGAAGAAGATAAAGATAAATTTAGCAGATTGAAAAAAATAATTCTATCTTATCCTGGAGAAACTAAATTGAGTTTTGCAATAAAAACAAAAACAGTTAAGGAGATAAGAACAACTAAGTACAAGATAGCTCCCTCAAGATTGTTTATAGATGAAATTATAGATTTAATTGGAATAGATAAACTTACTATAAAATAACATATGTAATTTTTGTTGAAATAAAAGTCTTGGAGTGGTAAAATATAAAAAAATAAGGAGGTTTTTATGAGGGGAGATATAAAGGCAGTTGAAGAATTGATGAAAGTTTTGCAGGAGCAGAAACTTACAGAGATATCATATGAGGACTCTAATTTTAAAGTTACAATTAAAGGACCCCTTACTGCAGCAGTAAAAAAAGAGATAGTAAAAGAAACTAAGATTATAGAAAATAAAGAAGCAGTAGATTTTAAAGAGGTGTTATCTGACCATATAGGAAGATATTTTTATGTGAAAAAGAATGGAGAACCTGTAATAGAAGTGGGGCAGAAAATAAAAGCTGGACAGGAAATCGGATATGTTTCAACAGTTGGAGTAAATACAACTATTACTTCAAGCTATTCTGGAATTATAGAAGAAATATATATTGAAAATGGTAATCCAGTAGATTATGGAAGGCCACTATTAAAGATCAAAATTTAATAATCTGAAATGATTTGGATTACCAGGAGGAAAGAAAATATGTTTAAAAAAATACTTATTGCTAATAGAGGAGAGATAGCAGTTAGAATTATAAGAGCAGCAAAAGAACTGGGAATAAAAACAGTTGCTGTATATTCAGAAGCTGATAAAGAAAGTCTTCATGTAATTCTTGCAGATGAAGCTGTATGTATAGGAGGAATATCAAGTTCAGAATCATATTTAAAGATACCTAATATAATAGCAGCAGCAGAGATTACAGGTGCAGATGCTATTCATCCAGGTTATGGATTTCTTTCTGAAAATGCAAGATTTGGAAAGATATGTGAAATGCATAATATAGCTTTTATTGGACCTAGACCTGAATGTATAATAAAAATGGGAGATAAAGCAACTGCCAGAGCAACTGCTATAGAAAATGGAGTTCCTGTAACTAATGGAACTGGAATAATAAAAAGTATTGCAGAAGCTAAAAAAGAAGTAAATGAAAGAATAACATATCCTGTAATGATCAAAGCCACTGCTGGTGGTGGTGGAAAAGGTATGAGAATTGCCAGAAATGATGAAGAACTTGCTGCAAATATAGTAGCTGCTCAAAATGAAGCAGAATCTGCATTTGGAAACCCAGATGTATACATAGAAAAATTTGTGGAAGACCCAAGACATATAGAAATTCAAATAATGGGAGATAAACATGGAAATGTCATCTATTTAGGAGAGAGAGATTGTTCTATTCAAAGAAGACACCAAAAACTTATAGAGGAAGCTCCATCGTTTTCATTACCATATAATATTAGAAAGGCCATGGGAGAAGCTGCTGTAACTCTTGCTAAAGCTATAAATTATGATTCAGCAGGAACTTTAGAATTTCTTGTTGATAAAAATAATGACTTCTTTTTCATGGAAATGAATACAAGAGTGCAAGTAGAACATACTGTAACTGAAATGGTAACAGGAGTTGATATTATAAAACTTCAAATAAAAGTAGCTGCAGGAGAAAAATTAAATATTGCACAAGATGATGTTATATTATATGGACATGCTATTGAATGTAGAATCAATGCAGAGGATCCTGAAAATGATTTTCTTCCATCACCAGGAGTACTTACAAAATATATAGTTCCTGGAGGAAATGGAATAAGAGTAGATTCGCATTCTTACCAAGGATATGAAATCAGTCCTTATTATGATTCGATGATAGGAAAATTAATAGCTTTTGGAATAAATAGAGAGGAAGCTATTGCAAAAATGAAGAGAGCACTGAGTGAATATATAATTGAAGGAATAGATACTACTATTCCATTTCACTTAGAAGTTTTTAATAACGAATTATATCTTGAAGGAAAAACTTCAACTAATTTTATAGAAGAGAATTTTTCTAAAAAAAATAATTAAGTGTAGTTTTTTTCAGGAAAATTAGATATAATAGTGTTACATAGTACATGGAGGTGTTTTCAATGAATGAATTAGGAAATATAAGAATAGCTGATGATGTAGTGAAAACAATAGCTGCAAAAGCTGCAGGAGATGTAGAAGGAATTTATAAACTTGCTGGTGGAGTAGTAGATGAAGTTAGTAAAATGCTAGGAAAGAAAAGACCAACTAATGGAGTTAAAGTAGAAGTCGGAGAAAAAGAGTGCAGCATCGAAGTGTTTGTAATCGTAGAATTTGGATATCCAATTTCAGAAGTAGCTCATGAAGTTCAAAAAGCTGTTCTAAAAGCAGTATCTGAATTGAGTGGACTAAAAGTCGTTGAAGTAAATGTATATGTTCAAGATGTAAAAATCAGAACAGAAGGAACTTCTGAAGAAGAGGAAGATACAGAAGAAGGATTATAATATAAAGAGGCGTCTCAAAGCGCCTCTAAACTTTTATTAAAGGTGGGATTATTATGACTAATAAATTTCTATTTTTTCTAGGGTGGGTAGGAATATTTATATTATCAATCACTGGAATAGTATGTATTGTAATGCCGGATTTTATTGTAAAATTTAATCCACTAGATTCAACAAAGACTAATGTTGCAATAGTTATCATATGTGTAGCTTATTTCTTGTTATGTATTTTAAAGTTTTTCTCTATGTTTGAAAAAACAGGTGATTATGAAATAAAAACAGAAAATGGAAAGGTTACTATATCAGCAGCTTCTGTTACAAATTTTGTAAAAGAGATGCTTTCTAGGGACAAAGATGTAGAAGGAATAAAAGTTTTTACAGGTAAAAGAGGAAAAAAGTTCTTTGTGAAAATAAAACTCGATATGCTTACAGATGGAAATATTGCAGAGAAGACTGCTTCTATTCAAGATGGAATAAAAAACAGATTATCTGATAAGATGGGATTAGATGTTGATACTGTAGAAGTACAAATTTCTAAGTTATCAATAAAATCTCCAAATACTTCAGAAGAATAGAGGTGATCATATGTTAGCTGAGATGCTTGAAAAATTGGTGGTATCTCTTGTAAATAACTGGAGAAAATATTTAGGTTGCTTTTTAGGATTTGTTTTAGGTGTTCTTCTTGTAGAATATGGTTTACCTAAAACGGTTTTTATAGTAGTTTTAAGTATTATAGGTTATAAGACTGGAGATATGACATTTATAAAAAAGATTAAAAAATTTATAGCAGAGAAAATAAAAGAAGATTAGAAAGGAAAGTTAATGAGTAGAAGATTAGCAAGGGAAGAGTTATTTAAATTAGTATTTGAAGGAGAAATAAAAGAAGAAAATACTAAAGATATATTAGAAAGTTATTTAAACAGAGAAGAGATTCTTCAAAATGAAAATGAGATAGCTTTCATAAAAAAATATATGAATGGAATAGCTGAAAATAATGACAAAATTTTAAAGGTAATAGAAGAAAAAATAACTGGTTGGAGTTTTGAAAGAATTGGAAATGTAGAAAAAGCTCTTTTAAAAATTTCAGTGTATGAAATTTTATGTGAAGATACTCCATATGAAATAGTTATAAATGAGGCAGTAGAACTTGCTAAGATATATGGAGATGAAAAAACATCTGAATTTTTAAATGGAGTTCTAGCAAAAATAGTAAATAATTAATATTTAACTGTAAAGGATTAATTTCTGAAATTTTGAGAAGTTAATCCTTTTAATTTTTTATGATATTGGTTGTTATAGAAGAAAATAGAATATTTTAAGAAGAATAAAATGTTAGCATAAATTTGAGGAGTAATTTTATGAGTTTTTTAGCCCATGTAATTTTAGAAATAAATATTCTAAAGTTCATGGGTTTTTATATTAAAAGTTTTAAGAATAGAGAAGTAGGTTTTTTGTAGAGAAATTGTTTGTTTAAAAATAGGATTAATGACATTTAATAAATATGTAATAAGGTTTTAAAAGTAAGTAAATATAATTAAAATAGTGAAAAGCAACTTATAGTTGATAGCTTAATGTATGATAATATGATAAAATCATAAAAAAACAATAAAATAATTTAGGAAGGATAGAGATGATAGAGTTAAATAGAAGCTGGATATCAATTTAGAGAATGTATTATAATGGTAGCTTCAAAAAATCAGAGAAAGGGATAACTTTTGTTTTTGCACTAATGTTTGGAATAATATTTTTAATGAGAATTCATATATTGTTTATAATAATGGAACTTTTAAAAATAGGAAAAATTCTGCAAAAAGTAGTAGCATTATAATAGATAAGAATAAATTATGCTTACTATTAAAATAATTCAAAATAAAGTATAATATACCCAAAGTGATTTTATAATTTATAGAGAAGAGGGATAGATATGAGAAAAATATTACTTTCAATATTTATATTTTCTTTAAGTATAGTAGCCATGGCCATCAGTGGAAAAGTAATAAGAGTGTCTGATGGAGATACTATTTTACTTCAATCTGGAAGTCAGAGAATAAAAGTAAGAATGTATGGAATAGATGCTCCTGAACTAAAGCAGAGTTATGGAAAAGATTCTAAAAATTATTTAGAAAATAGAATATTAAATAAAAATGTTGATATAAAAGTAATAAATGAAGATAAATATGGAAGAAAGGTAGGAAAAGTATTTTATAAAAATAAAGATATAAATTTAGAAATGATAGAAACTGGAAATGCTTGGTTTTATGAATATCATGCTAAGAGAGAAAAAGAGTATAGAAAAGCATTTAAGAATGCTCAAGAACAAAAATTAGGATTATGGAAAGAGAAAAATCCACAAAATCCAAGAAATTTTAGACTAGAAAATAAGAGAGAGGAATAAAATATGGAAAAAAGGATAAAAAAATTTAGAGAATTAATTAAAGAAAAAAACTTATAGATTCAACATTGGGAATATTACAGTGGGATTTAGAAACAACTACTCCTAAGAAGGGAAGGGAACTTCTTTCTGAAATGGTAGGATATTTGAGTATGAAAAGCTATAACATAGTGACATCAGAAGAATTTTTAAATCTTGTTAATTTTTTAAAGGAAAATGAGAAAAAATTAGATGATATTCAAAGAAAAGAAGTAGATAATATGTCTGAAGAAATAGAAAAGATAAGTAAAATACCTCCTCATGAATATCAAGAGTATTCAGAATTAACTGCTAAAACTCAAGGAATATGGGAAGAGGCAAAAGCTAAAAATGATTTTAAAATGTTTAAAGAAAATTTGAAAAAAATATTTGAATTTAATATAAAATTTGCAGAATATCAAGGCAAAAAAGATAAAAAAGTATATGATATAATTTTAGATGAATATGAAAAAGGAATGACTACAGAAAAATTAGATGAATTTTTTAGTGCATTAAGAATAAAAATAGTTCCACTTTTAAAAAAAATAATGGAGAAAAAGAAAATTGATGAAAAATCGTGTATAAATGAAAAGGTAGCTATTGATGACCAAAGAAAATTTAATAGATTTTTAAGTGAGTATTTAGGATTTGATTTTGACAGAGGAGTAGCAGCTGAAAGTGAGCATCCATTTACATTAAACTTAGATAAAAACGATGTAAGACTTACTACTAAATACATAGAAGATATTCCTTTTTCTTCAATATTTAGTACTATTCATGAAACAGGGCATGGGATATATGAACAGCAGATAGGAGATGATTTACAAGGAACAACTCTAGCTATTGGAGGGTCTATGGGACTTCATGAATCACAGTCAAGATTTTATGAAAATATGATAGGAAGAAGTATGAGTTTTTGGAAGGGAATATACAATAGAAATATAGATATATTTCCACTTTTGAAGAAAATAAAGCTAGAGGAACTTTATAAGGAGATAAATAAAGTAGAACCTTCTTTCATAAGAACAGAGGCAGATGAATTGACATATTCGTTGCATATAATGATTAGATATGAAATAGAAAAAGGAATAATTAATGGTGAAATAGAAATAGATAATCTTCCTGAAGTATGGAATAAAAAAATGGAAGAATATCTAGGAATAATGCCTAAAACAGATAGAGAAGGGGTATTGCAAGATGTACATTGGGCATGTGGACTTATAGGATATTTTCCATCTTATGCTTTGGGAAATGTATATGCAGCTCAACTATATAATGCTATGAAACAAAATATGGATATAGATTCACTTCTTGAAAATGGTAAATTAGATAGAATAAAGGGGTGGTTAAGAGATAGAATACATATTTATGGAAAGTTAAGAGAAACAGGGGAGCTTATTCAAGAGATAACTGGAGAAGAGCTTGAACCCAAATATTATATAGAGTATTTAAAAGAAAAGTATTCAAAAATATATAATCTTGATTAAATTACAGGAGGGGAAGTTTTGAAAAAACTAAAAAAAATTTATTTTTTGATAACTGTATTTTTTACAGTTTTTTCAGTCGTATTTTCAGCACCATCATATAGGGTAGACAGTCTGGACATAACAGCTAAAATACAAGAAGATGGTTCAGTAGTTGTGGAAGAGATAGTCTTATATAATGCTAGTGAAATAAATGGAGTATTGTATAATATTGATGCTAAAGGATATGGAAAACTAAATTCATTAGAAGTTTTTTATGAAAAAAATGGAGAATTTATACCAGCAGTTAATCAAAATGGAACATCTTCAGGTTCTTATACTGTAACAACAAGTGATGAACTTTATAAAATAAAGCTTTATTCTCCTATGAGAGATGAAAAAAGATATTTCGGATTTAGATATATTCTTCCTAGAGGGGTAACTGTATATGAAGATATAGCACAATTTAATAGGAAAATGGTTGGAAGAGGTTGGCAGAATAGTATAAAAGATGTTTCAGTAAAAGTAATACTTCCTAAGAAAGTAGAAAAAAATGAAATACATGCTTTTGGGCATGGACCTCTTACAGGAAATATAGAGATATTAAGTGGAAATGAAATATTTTTTAGTTTAAAAAACTATAGACAGGGAGAATTTGTTGAAACAAACATTCTTTTTCCAAAAGAAGTAGTCAGTAAAATAAATCCAAGCTATATAAAAAAATCAAAAGGTTATGAAAAAATAATGGCTATGGAAGGAAGATTGGCTGAAGAATCAAATAAAGAAAGAGATAGAGCAGTAAAAGGCTTGATATTGAGTAGAGTTATTTTTTATGGTGGGATACTTTGGTGGCTGTTTTTAGTGATATTTATTTACTTAAAAAATGGTAAAAAATATAAGGTAACTAATCCTTATGGGGAATATTTCAGAGAACTTCCAGATGATTATACTCCAGCAGTTGCAGGAACACTAGTATCAAGAAAAATGTATCCAGCTCCAGAACATCTTTTTGCTACTGTAATGGATTTGGTAAGAAAAGATTATTTAGAGATGGAAGAGATAAATGAAGTTAATTCAAGAGGGAAAAGTATTAAGAAAACTATATTAAGAAAAATAAATGGAGGAACTTCCCAATTAAAGGACTATGAAAAATTAGTTTTTAAATGGTATATAAATGAGCTTGGAGATGGAGAAAAGGTAGTTTTGGAAGAAATAGAGAAATATGTTTCTAAAAATCTTACAAATGCTAAAAAATTTAATGCTAATTTTGAAAAATGGAAAACCTTAGTCTATACTGACATGCTTTCTAAAGGATTAAAACAAGATAAAAGAAGTACATTAGCTGTAGGACTTGGAGTTATAACAGGAATACTTTTATTCATTGGTGGAATGGTGTTGATAGCAGTATTTCAAGATCCTAAATTTATGTTATTTAATTTTTTAGGAATGCCATTAATAATATTTGCAGCAGCAATAAGCAGACCAAGCAAAGAAAAGGAAGAAGCATACTCAAGATGGAAAGCTTTTAAAAAGTTTCTAGTTGATTATAGTAATTTAGAAGAAGCTAAACTGGCTTCAATACATTTATGGGAACATTATTTTGTATATGCAATAGCTTTAGGAGTGGCTGAAAAAGTAGCTGCTGGATATAAAAAGATAGCTGCATTAAGAGGAGAAGATGATGTTAATTTAAGAGTTGGAAGAAATAGAACATCTCTTATGAATACATATCTTTACAGTAGAGCTTTCAGAACTATGGAAAGCTCAACAGTAAAGGCTGCTTCTCGTTCTATGAGAGAAGTTGCAAAATCTACAAGATCTTCTTCAAGTGGTAGTGGAGGTGGATTTAGTAGAGGATCTTCTGGTGGTGGAGGAAGCCGTGGTGGAGGCGGAGCTTTCTAAATAAATAAAATCTTATAAAATACAAATATTAAAGGAGAAAAAATATGATAATTCTTATAATTGTTCTTGTTTTATTAGTTCTTTTGACTGTATCTTATCAAAATAAATTTGTTAAACTTCATGAAAGAGTTAAAAATTCTTGGAGTCAGATAGATGTCCAGCTTCAAAAAAGAGTAGATTTAATACCTAATTTAGTGGAAACTGTAAAAGGATATGCAACACATGAAAAAGAAACATTAGATGCTGTAATTTCAGCTAGAAGTCGTTATACAACTGCATCTACAATAGATGAAAAAATGAAGGCAAGTGGAGAGTTAAGTGGAGTTTTGAGTAGATTAATGATGGTTTCAGAAAGCTATCCTGATCTTAAAGCAAATACCAATTTTATGGATTTACAAAAACAATTAAAAGATATTGAGGATAAGATTGGGTATGCCCGTCAATTTTATAACGATACTGTTACTTCATATAATCAAAGTATAAAAATGATACCTGGAAGTATTTTTGCAGGAATATTTAAATTTACAGAAGAACCTCTATTTAAAGCAGATGAAGGGGCTAAAGAAGTACCTAAAGTTAAATTTTAAAATTTAACAATAAAGACTTTCTTTATAACAGGCAGATATAATATAAATCTGTTTATTATGGAGAAAGTTTTTTTATAAAATTATTTTTGATTAATGAATAAAAGATATAATTATAGAATGGTTAATATTATAAAATAGAATGGTTAAATACTTGACTTTTAGGCTCAAAAAGAATAGGATAGGATTAACTTAAATTTATAAAGACTTTAATATTGGGAGTGATTTTTATGAAAGAAAAGTTTAAACTTGCAGGTTTAGAGATGAAATATTTTATTCCTATTACATTGGTACTCATTGCAGCAATAGCATTAGGAAAACTTCCAAAAGGAATGTTAGGAGCTTTTCCTATTTTGATAGTTATTGGGGCTATTTTTGATTATATAGGGAATAAAACTCCAATAGTAAAAGATTACCTTGGAGGGGGACCAATAGTTATAATATTTGTGTCAGCAGCATTAGTTTATTTTAATATTATACCAGACAATGAAACAAAAATAATTAAGGATTTTATGACAACACAAAGTTTTCTGGATTTTTATATTGCAGCTTTGATTGTAGGAAGTATAATGGGAATGAATAGAAAATTATTAATAAAAGCAGCAATGGGATATCTTCCTGTTATTATTGGAGGAGTAGCATTTTCAATACTTCTCACTGGAGTAATAGGCTATATATCAGGATATGGTTTTGTTAATGCTGTATTCTATATTGCTATTCCTATAATGGGAGGAGGAATGGGAGCAGGAGCAGTACCATTATCACAAATTTTTGGACAGGCTCTTAATAAACAGCCAACAGAATTATTAGCAGTTATGGTCCCAGCAGTAGCATTAGGAAATGCTTTAGCAATAGTATCAGCTGGATTGCTGGATAAACTAGGAAAGAAATTTCCAAGTCTTACAGGGAATGGAAAACTTTTAAAAGCTCAAAATGCAGAAATGACTGAAGAAAGAAAACATACTCCCCTTCAATATGAAGAACTTGGAATGGGACTTCTCATAGCAACATCATTTTTTATTTTTGGAAATATTTTAAGTAAGTTTATACCTATTCATGCTTATGCATTAATGATAATTTCAGTAGCAATTGCAAAAATATTGGGGATAGTAAATGAATATTATGAGGAGTGTTGTGCAAAATGGTTTAATTTTATAATGAAAAATTTTACATCAGCTCTTTTAGTTGGAATAGGGGTAGCATATACAAGTTTAAAAGAAGTAATAGAAGCATTTAGTCCTATATATTTATTACTGGTTGCAGCAACAGTAATTGGAGCTATTATAGGAACAGCTATTGTCGGACATTTGATAGGATTTTATGTAATAGAAGGATCTATAACAGCTGGATTGTGTATGGCAAATATGGGAGGGACTGGAGATGTAGCAGTTATGTCAGCAGCTCATAGAATGGAGCTTATGCCTTTTTCTCAAATTTCATCAAGAATAGGAGGAGCTTTTATGCTTCTGCTTACATCACTCTTGATAAATATAATTGTTTAGAATTGAATATAATAAAATGATATGGAGAGAGATGTAAAAGTATGTAAAATCTCTCTCTATTTTTATTAAAGATAAAATAAAAATAAATTTGAAAATAGTCAAACATTAAGGCAAAACTATAAATAAAAATAATTATATATTGATTTTTAAAGGAAAATGTTTTATTATGTAAAAATATATTGATTAATAAAATGTTTTAAGTAAAATTGTTGCTTAATAAGAAAGGAGGGATACTTGATGGATAATTTTACTATGAATCTTAGTGTTTATGAAATAGGTTTGAGAATAGGAATGGCTATAATTATTGGTGGAATGATAGGATATGAAAGGGGTCATAATAATAGACCTGCTGGATTTAGAACTCATATACTTGTATGTTTGGGAGCAGCAGTAGTTTCTATGGTACAGGACCATTTAAGAATAAATATAGTCAGATTTGCTATGGAGAATGGAAGTGTAGCTCAGGTTATAAAAACTGACTTAGGAAGAATAGGAGCTCAAGTAGTGAGTGGTATAGGATTCTTAGGAGCAGGAACTATAATGAGAGATAAAGGGACTATAGGTGGATTGACAACAGCAGCTTCTATATGGGTAACAGGTTGTATAGGACTTGGAGTTGGTTGGGGATTTTATAGTATGTCCTTTCTTTCGGGATTGGCAGTTCTTTTAGTTCTTATAACATTAAAAAAGGTAGAAAGAAGATTTATAGACGACAAAGCAATTTCAAAAATAGAAATAGAATATGATTCAGAAATTAATAATGGAATGTATTATTCTAATACTAATGAAATATTTAAAGAATTTAGTATTAGAGTGAGAAGTATGAAAAAAGATCCTGATAAAAATAGAATATTGTACACTCTTGTTATTCCAAGACAGTATAGTATTTTAGATCTTACATCTGAATTTTCTAAAAATAAAGAAGTAACTTCAATAAGAATAATTAAATAAAATAGAAGACTGACTAAAAAGTTAAAATTATACTTTTATGGCAAGTCAGTCTTTTTTATTTTTTACATAAGTATTGCAGCTATAGGATATCCCACAAATATAGTAACTATTACTGCAACTACCATAAAGATAAATCCATATTTAAACATATCAGCAGATTCTACCCATTCTGATCCAATGGCGATAGCTATATGTGGCATAGCTGGAGGGGTAGCAAAAGCAAAAGCTGACATCATTCCAATTATAGAAACTATTGCTGGAGCAGATACAGCTCCATTAGTTGCCTGTACTAAAGGAATAGCTACTGTGGTAACAACTGTAACAGTGACCATATTAGATGAAAAGTTTGTTTGAATACAAGCCCATAAAGTAAAAATTATGACAAGGAGCAAAGGACTTACTTCTTTCAGTATAGGAGTTAAAGTTTCTACAAGATATTGTGCTAGACCTACATGCTGATTTGTCATAGCACTTCCTAAAGCTAGTGTACCAGCAGCCATTATAATGCTTGACCATTGAACTCCTTTTTTCATTCCTTCAGCAAAATTTAGCACAGGCTTTTCATCAAAAGACATTATAGAATAGCAAATAACGCCAAGCATGGGAGGCATAGCAGTTCCCATAGCTGAGATTTTTTTACATATTACAGGAAAATAAGGTTTTAATATACTAGGAAGAACCCATAGAGCAACTATTATAATAAATACTCCAAGAATGGCTCTTTCTTTTTTTCTCATTGGTTTTATTTCATTTTTTAAAGCAGAAATATCTATATTTTTAATTTTTTTCATATCTGGGTTAAGTATAAATCTAAACATAAGAATTAAAAATATTGTACATATAATTCCAACAGGAACGGCAAAAGCCATATATTCAGCATATCCTATAGTCATACCAGTAGCAGTTGTGTAAAATCCCATAGCCATTATACTGAATACATGAGCAATAGGAGTCATTCCAGCAGCAACAGACACACAGAAGGCAAGACTAATCATTAACATTTTACCTATTTTATCTCCTTTTTTTATTCCTAATATTTCATTAATTTTTTCTAATATAGGAAGAAAAACGACAAATAAAACAGAGGGAGATACAAAACACCCTATGAATATAACTGCAGAAATAAAAGATATAACAAAAAGCCAAGGACCTTTTTTAGCTATAGGACTTGTTATGAAAGAAACAGCACATCTTTTTAAAAATGGAGTTTCTGCAAGAACATGGGTACAGAGAAAAGTACACATTAAAAAAGCAAAAGTATCGTTTCCAAAAGAACTTAAAAAAACATTTTTAAATCCAATTTCTGGAATCAAACCAATTGCAGTTATGCATAATAAACTAGGCCAGTCAATAGCAACTGTAAGCCAGAGCAATAAACTACCTAGAAATATTCCGATTACATTCATTCCTAATGGCTTCATTCCATCTGGAAGTGGAAGATATTTTACAAATAAGATTAAAAATAATGCAAGGAAGATACATGAGTATCTTTTTACATTTTTAGCAGACATAAACTTTCCCCCTTTATTTTAGAACAATATTACTCTATATAAATACATAATAATTAATAGAGTTGTTGAAAATTATATCTCGATAAGCTTTATTTGTCAATTTAAATAAAAAACCAAAAGTATTTTGCTTCTTGATAGTTCTAAAAATGTTATTATTATCCAAATAATATAAAAAATTAATTTAATTTACATAATTATAATTGAAAGAAATAAATATTTATTATAAAAATTATTCTTGAATTTTTTCTATTATTTTTCCATTATCATATTTCATTTCTTTGAGTTTGTTTCCTTCTTTTGAATATTCCAAGTAAATTCCATCTAATTCACCTTTAACATAAGTTGCTTCTAAAATAATTTGTCCAGTGTAGTGGTATTTTTTATATAAACCATTAAGGTTTCCATCTTTATATTCAGCATCTATGTATATTTGTCCATTTTGATAAAAATGAGCATATTTTCCATCAAGTTTTCCATTTTTATAACTCATTAAAAGGAGTATTTGTCCATTCGCATATTTTTTTATTATTTTTCCAGAATATGGTTTACTCTCATTGATTATATAGACTATTCCATTTCTTTCCTGTTTCTTAGAGATATCTATTTCTCTTTCTTTTGTGTAGCAGCTACTCAGTAGTAGTATAAAAAAAATAAGTAGTAAGAATTTTTTCATTATTCTGTCCTCCATAAATGTAAAATATTTATACATTATATCATAGGTAAAAAAAGTTTTCCAATAAATACTCTGATAAAGAGTAAAAAATATAATATAATAAAGGAGTAATAAAAATTTATTAAAAAATATTTTATAGCTAGAAAGGTAGGTAAAATAGATATTTGAATCAAAAAAAGTGTGGGGAAATGATAATTTGAAAAATAAATGTGTACAAAAATTAAAAAGTAGTGTATAATAATTGTATAGTGATTAAGAGATTTATGTGTTTTGAAAATAATGTTTTAATATTTAATTGAATTATTTCTTTGAAATTATCCTTTATAAGTATTAAATTTTACTAGATGTTCTTAAGTGAAAGAACATTGCAAAATGATAGATTTTTATCATTAAAAAATATTTATGGAGGTAACAAATGAAAGGTACAGTTAAATGGTTTAATCAAGACAAAGGTTTTGGATTTATTACAGGTGAGGATGGAAAAGAAGTTTTTGCACATTATTCTCAAATTCAAAAAGATGGATTTAAAACTTTAGAAGAAAATGAAGAAGTTATATATGAAGTAACTCAAGGTCAAAAAGGGCCACAAGCTTCTAATATAAAAACTAGATAATTATATTTAAAATAATCAGGACTAAGGAAACTTAGTCCTTTTTTAATTTTATAGAATATTTCATTTTTAATTTTATTTTATGCTAAAAATAATATTGAGAAATAAATATTTGAAAAAAAGGTAATATTAAATATAAAAATAAATTTATGATGTAAAATAAAACATTTTATTGATTTTTATATTTAAATGATTTATAATAGGTTGTGTTAATAATGTTAATAATGTTAAAAAATGAGGGGGGAGATTTCATTGAGTGAATTTACATTAGACCTCAGTATAAAAAGCATAGCTTTAAGAATATTTATAGCAATAGTTATTGGAGGAATAATAGGATATGAAAGGGGCTATAATAATAGGCCAGCAGGATTTAGAACACATATATTAGTATGTTTAGGAGCAACAATAGTTTCTTTAACTCAAGATCAACTTAGGATTAATATAGTAAAATTTGCTATGGAAACTTCAATAGTGACTCAGGTTATAAAAACAGATTTAGGGAGAATGGGAGCACAGGTAGTAAGTGGAATAGGATTTTTAGGTGCAGGAACTATAATGAGAGAAAAAAAGACTATAGGAGGACTCACTACAGCAGCATCAATATGGGCTACAGGCTGTATAGGTTTAGGAATAGGGTGGGGATTTTATACTATAGCTATATCTGCAGGAGTTGCTGTAATAATTGTTCTTGTTACTTTAAAAAAATTAGAAGTTTCATTAATTGAAAAGAAATTTATAGAAAAAATAGAAATTATTTATAATAATGAAAGGAATATGGGACTTAATCTACAAGAAACATATGAAGTTTTTAAAAATTATAATATTAAAATAAAAAATTTAAAAAAAGAATTAAATGAAAAAAAAATAATGTTCACTCTTATTATACCAAAACATTTCACACTTTTAGATTTAACAGCTGAACTTTCAACTTTGAAAAGTATCTCAGAAATAAGAGACTTTTAAATAGAATAAACTTAAAATTTATAAAATATCTAGGAGGAGTAAATTATGAAAAAAATATTTAAATTCTTTGGAGTATTATTTGCAACAGCAACTTTATTTGGAGCTTGTGGAAAAGAAAAGGAAGTAGAATCAGCTACAAAGTACCCAAGTAAACCTGTAAATGTTATTGTAGCGTATAAAGCTGGAGGAGGAACAGATGTAGGAGCACGTATTTTAGTTTCTGAAGCTCAAAAATCATTTCCTCAACCTTTTGTTATAGTTAATAAACCAGGAGCAGATGGAGAAATAGGATATACAGAGTTATTAAAAGCAAAACCAGATGGATATACAATTGGATTTATAAATCTTCCTACTTTTGTAAGTATACCTCTACAAAGAAAAACAAACTTTAAGAAAGAAGATGCAGCTGCTATAATGAACCATGTTTTTGATCCAGGAGTTTTAGCAGTTAAAGCAGATAGTAAGTGGCAGACTTTAGAAGATTTTATTGAAGATGCAAAAGCTAATCCAGATAAATTAACAGTTTCAAATAATGGTACTGGAGCATCTAATCATATTGGGGCAGCTCATTTTGCATATGAAGCAGGAATAAAAATAACTCATGTTCCTTTTGGAGGAAGTACAGATATGATTGCAGCTCTTCGTGGAAATCATGTAGATGCAACAGTGGCAAAAATCAGTGAAGTTGGAAATTTGGTTAAAAATAATGAATTACGTGTTTTAGCTGTATTTACTGAAAAGAGATTGGCAAATTTTTCTGATATACCTACTTTAAAAGAAAAAGGATATAATGTTTTATTTGGATCAGCTCGTGCTATAGTAGCTCCTAAAGGAACTCCAGATGAAGTTATAAAAACTTTACATGATACATTTAAAACAGCTTTAGAGTCACCAGAAAATGTAGAGAAATCTAATAATTCTAATCTTCCTCTGCAATATATGTCGCCTGAGGAATTAACAAATTTTATAAATGAACAAGAAATCTATATAAAAGAAATTGTACCTAAACTTGGGATATAGGAGGAACAATGGGTAAATATGATAAAATATTAACAATAGGTTTGTTGATATTAGAAACTTTTTATTTTGTTTTGATAAAAGCCCTCCCAGAAAATGCAGCAAAATATCCAACATTTGTATGTGGATTATTAATTATATTAACTGTTATACTAGGAATAAAAAGTTTTACATTAAAGGAAAAATATGAAGGAAAACTTTTTGGAGATCTTCAATTGAAACAATTTTTATTTATTATAATAATTTCTGGAATATATATTTTCTTAATAGAGATACTAGGTTTTTTTATAACAACATTTATTTATCTACTAGTGGCAATGATAGGTTTAAAAGCAGATATTAAATTAAGTTCTGTTACAAGTGTTGGATTTTGTATTCTTATATATCTGGTATTTGTAGTTTTCTTAAAGGTACCAGTACCTAGTGGATTTTTAATATAGGGGAGGATATTATGTCAGATATATTATATGGATTTATAACAGCACTTAGTCCAATAAATTTAGTAGCAGCATGTGTCAGTGTGGCTATAGGGATAACAATAGGAGCTCTTCCTGGATTATCAGCTGCCATGGGAGTAGCACTTCTTATTCCTATAACATTTGGAATGCCTGCTTCAACAGGATTGATAGTATTAGCAGGAGTTTATTGTGGAGCTATTTTTGGAGGATCAATATCAGCTATACTTATTCGTACACCAGGAACACCAGCAGCAGCAGCAACTGCAATAGATGGATATGAGCTTACATTAAAAGGAAAAGCAGGAAAAGCCTTAGGAACAGCTGTCATAGCTTCTTTTATGGGGGGGATTCTGAGTTCAATATCTTTATATTTATTTGCCCCAACATTGGCAACACTTGCATTAAAATTTGGTCCAGCTGAATATTTTTGGTTATCAATATTTGGATTAACTATAATAGCAGGAGCAAGTACTAAATCAATAACAAAAGGGCTTATTTCAGGAGGATTAGGATTGATGATTTCCACAATAGGAATGGATCCAATGCTTGGAAATCCAAGATTTACTTTTGGAATACCAAGTCTTCTTTCAGGAATACCATTTACAGCTTCGTTAATAGGATTATTTTCAATGTCGCAAGTATTGATGCTTGCTGAAAAGAAAATAAAATCTTCTGGAAAAATGATAGATTTTGATGATAGAGTTCTTTTAAGTAGAGCAGAATTAAAACAAATATTGCCTACAACTCTTAGATCAACTGTAATAGGAAATCTTATAGGTATACTTCCAGGAGCTGGAGCAAGTATAGCATCATTTTTAGGATATAATGAAGCAAAGAGATTTTCTAAACATAAAGAGGAATTTGGTCATGGTAGTATAGAGGGAATCGCAGGGGCAGAAGCAGCAAACAATGCAGTCACTGGAGGTTCGTTAATTCCGACATTTACATTGGGAATACCTGGAGAGAGTGTAACAGCTGTTCTGCTAGGAGGATTGTTGATACAAGGATTACAGCCAGGACCTGATTTATTTACTATTCATGGAAAAATAACATATACTTTCTTTGCTGGATTTATAGTAGTTAATATATTTATGCTCTTATTAGGATTGACAGGTTCAAAAATGTTTGCAAGAATATCAAGAGTTCCAGATAATTACCTTATTCCACTAATTTTTTCATTAAGTGTGATAGGTTCATATGCAATAAATAATCAAATGACTGATGTAGTAATTATGTTTGTGTTTGGAGTAATAGGGTATATTGTAAATAAGTTTCAATTGAACTCAGCTTCTATAGTTTTAGCACTCATATTGGGACCAATAGGAGAAGCTGGATTAAGAAGAGCTATAATATTAAACCATGGGAATATGGATATTTTATTTAAAAGTTCAGTATCAAAAGTTTTAATATTATTTACTATATTATCTCTATTTTCACCAATAGTAATGGCAAAATTACAAAAAGAAAATTAAAGAATAATTTAAATAAAAGAGGCTGTATATTTTTTCTATACAGCCCCTTTTATAAATTATTTAATATCTAAAATATTTAAAGTTATAACAAATGTGCTTCCTTTATTAATCTCACTTTTGACTTTTATTTTTCCTTTCATATTTAAAATCATATTTTTAACAATAGAAAGACCAAGACCAGTACCTTCTATTTTGTTATTTCGTGATTTATCTACCCGATAAAATCTATGAAAGATTTTTTTTAATTCATTTTTTTCAATTCCACACCCAAAATCTTCAATGGATATAATTAATTTTAAATTTTTGATAGAAGCTATAACATTTACAGAAGTTGAAGGTTTACTGTATTTGATAGCATTATCTATTAAATTTCCAATCACTGTTCTCAACCACTCTTCAGAAATATATGAAACAATACTTACATTTTCAATATTTGTATTAATTACTATATCTTTTTTTATTGCTATATTTTTATAAAGAGAAATAATTGTATTAAAAGTATTGGGTAGAGAAATTGTGTGTATATTTTTTTGAGATTTAGATGAATTTTCTATATGAGATAATTGTAATAAATCATTTATTAAATGATTTAATCTTTGAGTTTCTCTATAGATGATATCTATAAAATATTCTAATTGTTTTCTGTCTTTAAAATGTCCTAATTTTATAGTTTCAATAAATCCACCTATAATAGTAATAGGAGTTTTTAATTCATGAGAAGCATTAGATACAAATTCTTTACGAAGTTCTTCAGCTAATTCAAGCTTTGTAATATTTTGGATAATAATAATAACTTGCTCACTACCATCTTTCATAAAGTTTGTTTTTATATGATAAATATTTTTATTTTGAGTAATTTTACCACTAAAAGCTTTTTTATTTGCAAGAGATTTTCTTATATATTCATTAAGAAATTCTAATTCTGGATATAGAAAGATATCTGGGTATTTACTTTTCAACTGAAATTCTTTTACTGCAAAGTTATTTATTAGAATAATTTTACCTAAATAATCAATTACAATAATTCCTTCATGAAGATTATCGATAATAGCTTGAAGATTATCAGCTTTCTTTTGAATATCTTTCAATAGAGTATTTATTTTAAAATTCATGTAATTAAAGTTTTCAGCTAGTTCTTCAATTTCATCATGAGATTCAATAAGAATAGAATTACTAAAATTTCCTTTTGCAGTATCTTTAGTAGCTTTAATTAAAAGATCAATGGGTTTAGTAGCTCTATTGATGAAATAAATTGATAGAATAATGGATAATATTCCAGAGAGAGTTATTCCTAGAGATATAATAAGAATAGTTTCTTTTTTAAAAGCATCAAAAAGAACTAAATCTTTAGATAACATAATAATTATTGGATTACCATTAAGAATAGTTGCACTAGTAAAAATTTCAATAGTTTGAATTTTCTTTGGAATATTTTTTATAACTCTATAAGAAATAATACCTTTTTTGGCCCTTTGAAATTCAGCAACATCTTTAAGAGTAGTAAAAATTATACTATTATCATTAGAATCAGCAATAGGAGTACCATTTTCATCAATAAAAGTTACTCTAAAATCAGTTCTTTTTGAAAAAGATTGAGAGAGTTTATAGAGATATAAATGAGCGTTTTTATTCTCAGATAAAAATACACTGATTAATTTACTATTAGATATTCCATTGAGGAAAATAGATTGGATATAATTATTTCTAATCATTTGATTAAAAATAAGTCCAACAATTAAAGTACTGGTTAATATTAATGAAAAACATATAAGAAGAAATTTTTTTTTCATAGTGTACTCCTAAGATTAAATGTTGTCAGGTATTTTATATCCTGTTCCTCGAATTGTTTCTATATAAGAGTTATTTTTATCTCCTAATTTTTGTCTTAATTTTCTTATATGGACATCTAAAGAACGTGTTTGATTATTATTTTCATAATTCCATACTGATTCAAATATTTTCTCTCTAGATATAACTTTTCCTTTATTAGTTAAGAGAAAAATAAGAAGTTTCAATTCTCTAATAGTTAGTTCTAAAGGATTATTATTTTTGTATACTATATTTTTTATTAAATCTATTTTTAAATCCTTATAATATATATAATTTTCATTATTTTCTAGGGAGTGGTTGTTTAAATCCATAGAGATTTCAGATTCTATCCTTCTAGAAAAAGCATTTATGCGAGCAATAATCTCCCTCAAACTAAAAGGTTTTGTAATATAATCATCTGCTCCAATTTCAAGGCAAACTATTTTATCTATTTCTTCAGATTTTGCACTAATTATTAGTATCCTTATTTCATTTAAGGAAGAATTATTTCGTATTCGTTTACAAATATCAATTCCATTTACCTCAGGAAGCATTAAATCCAAAAGAATAATATCAGGTTTTATTTTTTCTATTAGGGACATTACACCTTTTCCAGTATCAGTTGTAAAAACTTCATATCCATAAATTTCTAAATTTAATTTTAATAATTCTAGTATGTGTATTTCATCATCTACAATCAATATTTTTTTCCCCATGAAAGCCTCCTGTTAAGACTAAATAGTTTAAGATTATTATAACATATTTTTAGTAATAATAAAAAGCTGAACTAGTATTTAGAACAGCTTTTATTTTTGTTTTAATCTTCATAGCCATTTGGGTGATTTTTATGCCATGTCCATGCAGTATCAATTATTTTTTCAAGTGTATTATACTTAGGTTTCCATTTTAATTCTTTCATAGCTTTTTCAGAACTTGCTACAAGTTTAGCAGGATCTCCAGCCCTTCTAGGAGAAACCAAAGCTGGAATAGGGTGTTTAGTTACTTTTCTGGCTACTTCAATGACTTCTTTTACAGAAAACCCTTCTCCATTTCCTAAATTAAATATTTCACTTTCTCCACCATTATTTAATCTCTTTAAAGCAAGAATATGTGCATCAGCAAGATCCATTACATGAATATAATCTCTAATACAAGTTCCATCAACAGTAGGATAATCATCTCCATATATTCCTATATGTTCCCTTTTGCCAAGAGCTACTTGAAGAATAATAGGAATAAGGTGACTTTCAGGACTGTGGTCTTCTCCTATTTCACCTGTAGGGTGAGCTCCAGCAACATTGAAATATCTTAAAGCTGTATATTTTATTCCATAAGCTTTATCACACCATTTAAGCATTTTTTCAACTGCAAGCTTACTTTCTCCATATGGATTAGTAGGGAAAGTTTTATCGTTTTCAAGAATTGGTATATTTTCAGGTTCTCCATATGTAGCAGCTGTTGAAGAGAAAACTATCTTATGGACATTATACTTTTTCATAGTTTTCAATAGACATAGAGTTCCATAGAAATTATTTTCAAAATATTTTAAAGGCTCCTCCACACTTTCGCCAACTAAAGAGAAAGCAGCAAAATCAATTACACCATCTATTTTATTATCTTTAAATACTTTTTCCATAAACTCATTATCTCTTAAATCGCCAAGAACAAGTTTTGCTTTTTCATGTACTGCATCAACATGACCAGTTTGAAGATTATCAAGAACTATGACATCTTCTCCACTATCAATAAGAGCTCTGGTAACATGACTCCCAATATATCCAGCACCACCACAAACTAAAATTGCCATTTTATCCTCCTTAGAAAATAGTTTTCTATATTATACATCATATTTTAAAAAAAATTAAATTAATTCATATTGATATATTCGATGAATCTTAACAACCCTTTTTCACCTTCATTATTTCTTTTATAGACTCCAGCATCTTCAAGCACTCTAGAAAAAGTTACTCCTATTTCATCTTTTAAAATAGTCTTTATATTCTCAGATGTTATTTTAACATGTTTTTCTTGAATATTAATAGCCCATTCTAAGTGTTTTACAACTTTAGGGTTATTTTTAATTTTAGTTTTAAAATCAGGTTCTAACATATATTTTTCTAATATTTCTAATTCTTCTTTTAGTCTTCCTGGAAGTACAGCAAGTCCCATAACTTCGATTAAACCTATATTTTCTTTTTTTATATTATGTACATCTTCATGTGGATGAAATATACCTAGAGGATATTTTTCATTTGTTCTGTTATTTCTAAGGACAAGGTCAAGTTCAAAATCTTTACCTCTCCTTCTTCCAATAGGAGTGATAGTATTGTGAGGAGTATCACCAGAAAATGCTATAATATCTAAAGATTCATCACTATATTTTCTCCAATTATCAAGTATCTTTACACTTAGATCAACTAATTTTTTTCTATCAGAACTTTTTATTCTTATAACTGACATAGGCCATTTAACTATGCCAGCTTCAACATCTTCAAATCCTTTAAAAGTTATTGCTCTTTCTATAGGAGATTTCGCCATTGGGAATTCATGATGCCCTCCCTGATAATGATCATGGCTTAAAATTGATCCACCAACAATTGGAAGATCAGCATTTGATCCCACAAAATAATGAGGAACTTGTTCAACAAAAGATGTTATTCTGTTAAATGCTTCTCTATTTATTTTCATAGGTCTATGTTTACCAGAAAAAACAATAGCATGCTCATTATAGTAAACATATGGAGAATATTGAAGGAACCATTCTTCTCCTTCTAAAAAGAATGGAAGTACTCTATGGTTCTGTCTGGCAGGATGATTTAATCTTCCAGTATATCCAACATTTTCATAACATAAAAGACATTTAGGATATGATGATGGAGGAAGAAGCCTTTCTTTTGCTATATCTCTTGGATCTTTTTCAGGTTTAGAAAGATTTATAGTTATTTCCATATTTCCATATTCTGTATTTGAGTACCAATGCATATTCTTAGCTATTCTGTCAGTCCTTATATAGTTAGTTTTTTGAGCAAATTCATAATAATTATTAGTAGCTTTTTCTATTCCACCAAGATTTGATATTTTAATGAATTTATCTATAACATGAGTAGCAGAAGGAGTTATTTTCCCCATTATTTTAGTATCAAAAAGATCTCTTACAGCAATAGTATCTTCTATTATTTTATTTTCAACAGCCCAGTTGCATATATTTTCCAATATTTCATTTGGATATTCAGGGATAATTTTTGAAGATATATCGGTATCTTTCCATTCTTCAAGATTTAGAAGAGCTATTATTTCATTTCTTGCTATTATTTCATCATATTTTCCTATAAGGTCATTTTTTAAGCCATAAGCTAAAAGTAATTTTATTTCTTCAAATATGTTCATTAAAAATCACCTAACTTTCTACTTCCATCTCCAATTTTAGCCACATAGAAATCAGCAGTTAATCCAGTTTTAGATTTATATTTTTCTCCAACTGATTTTATAAATTCATCTATAAATTCATCTTCTACTATACTCACAGTACAACCACCAAATCCAGCACCAGTCATACGAGCTCCTATTACACCTTTTGCTTCCCACGCAGCTTCTACCAGAGAATCAAGTTCAAATCCTGTAACTTCATAGTCATCTCTTAAAGATATATGAGATTGATTCATAAGTTTTCCAAAAGCTTTTACATTACCAGCATTTAATTCTTCAACAGCTGTTTTAGTTCTTTCATTTTCAGTTACTGCATGAGTTGCTCTTTTTAACTGTTCTTTATCAGTTATAAAATGTTTTACTTCATTAAACTTTTTAACTGAAAGTTCTCCAAGATTTTTTATATCTATTCCATTTTTATTTAAAACTTTAACAGCTGCTTCACAAGAATTTCTTCTTTCATTATATTTAGAATCAGCAAGACCTCTTTTCTTATTTGTATTAGCTATAACGATTGAGGCACCATTTAATTTTACAGGAGCATAATGATATTCAAGAGTATTACAATCTAAAAGAATAGCATTATCTTTTTTTCCCATTCCTATGGCAAATTGATCCATTATTCCACAATTTACTCCTATAAAATTATTTTCGGCTTTTTGAGAAAATTTTACCATTTCAATCATATCTATATTAAGTTTAAAATTTTCTTTTAAAATAACTGATGTAAGAAGCTCTATTGAAGCAGAAGAAGAAAGTCCAGCACCATTTGGAATATTTCCAAAGAATAGAATATCCAATCCTTTATCTATTTTATATCCTGCATCTATAAAAGTTTTTATTACCCCTTTGGGATAATTAGCCCAGTTATCTGATGGAATATTTATAAGTTTATCTAATGAAAATTCTTTTATTCCTAATTTTTCAAAATTTTTAGAATACATTCTAAAGGTTTTGTCTTCTCTTTTTTTTACAACAGCATAAGTACCAAAGTCTAAGGCACAAGGAAAGACAAAACCACCATTGTAATCAGTGTGTTCTCCTATAAGATTTACTCGCCCAGGAGAAAAAAATACTTCAACAGCTCCAGAATAATTAAATATATTTTTAAAATCCTGTACTAATTTTTTTATCATATTATGTTCAACCTCCACAAATTCTTTTCTAAAAATCTAATCTATCCTATTATAAGTATATAGTATAAATCATTTTTAACAACTAAAATTGTAAAAAAACATCGCAACTTCATAAACTTAGTTTAATAAGATTTTGGATTTTTATAAAAAATATTGTATAATAGAAATATACAGAAAAAAAAGGGGGAAAAGATGAAAACTACAAGTGTAAAAATGAAAACTTTGGAGTTCATAAAAAATAGTAATGGAATTTCAAGAGCAGAATTAGCCAAAGAATTAAATATTACCCCAGCAGGAATTGGAAAAATAGTAAATGGATTTTTAAAAAAAGGAATCATAAAAGAATATGGGGAAGGAATTTCTACAGGTGGGAGAAAACCACTTATATTAAAAATAAATGAAGAGAATATAGGAGTGATTTTAGGAGTATCTCTGGCACCAAGATTTATTCAAATATCTATTGGAGATATAAATGGCAAAGTGTTAAGAACTATAAAATACTCATTAAAGAAAAGATTAGCACAAAAGGAAAATAATATACTAAAAACAGTTGAAGTCATTATAAAAAGAGAGTTAAATAAAAATAAGGAAATAACAATAATATCTGTTATAATGAATGGAATGGTTGATAGTGAAGCAGGTATATCTATTTTTTCTCCACATTATAATTGGAAAAATATAAAACTTAAAGAATTGTTAGAGAAAAAGTTTAATAGGAGAGTTTTTATAGAAAACGATGTAAGAGGTATGGCTCTTACTGAAAAAATATTTGGCTCTTGCAAAGAAAAACATAATTTTGTTGTGTTAAATATAGGAGATGGAGTTGGAGGAAGTATTTTTCTTAATGATTCTCTATACAAAGGATATGGATCTATGTCAGGAGAATTAGGTCATATGGTAGTAAAAAGAAATAGTTCAGAGAAATGTTCATGTGGAAAAAGAGGGTGCCTTGAAACAGAAGTATCCAATATAGCTATTATAAAAAAAATAATTTCTCAAATAAAGCTAAATAACTATAGTAGTCTTAAAAATGTCCTCAATGAAAAAGGAACATTAGATATGGAAGATATAATAAAAGCTGTAAAAGAAAAAGATATGCTTACTTTAAATATAATGAATGAAGCTATTTATTTGACAGCTCATGCCATTGATGGAATAATTTCAGTAATTAATCCTGAAAAAATAATTCTTTTTGGAGCTATATTTAAGAGTAGTTTTTTATTTAAAATGTTAGTCAATGAAGTAGAAAAAGTAACTTTAAATGAACAAAATTATGAAATAAAAGTATCGGAGTTTTCTGATACTATTTATGAGCTATCTCCATTTGCTGTAGTTAATTATAATATATTCAGGGAAATATAAAAAATAATAAATTTTATTTTTTAACTGTAGATAGTAAATTTAACTGTGTTTTTTATAAGAAAAAATTTAATAAATAGTTAATTTAGACAATAGTAAAATCAAAAAATAGAAAAAAGCTGTCAAATAGACAGCTTTTTCTTCTATTTTTTTAAAGCATCTGCTACAGCTTCTTTAAATCCTTGAGAAGTATAAGTGGCTCCTGCTACATCATCAACATCAACAGACTGTTTGGCTATAATTTCAGAAGTTAGCTTTTCAATAGCTGGTTCAGCTATTCTTTTAGTATCCTTCATTTCTAAAACTTTTATAGATATAATTTTGTCACCATCTTTTTCAACAGAAACTTTAATTTCATCTTTATATCCAAATCCTATTCCTTCTGATGCTGCAAAAACAGCAATTGAAGATGTAATTAATAAAGCAAAAATAAGCAATTTTTTCATTTTAATCCTCCTAATAATTTAAGTAATATTTTTAAGACAAAGAAGCTTGACAAAGACCACAACCAGAACAAACATGACCAGCAAAAGCTACCTTATTTGCAGCTGCCTTTTGAGCTTTTCTGATTTCAATGAAGGGACCTTCTCCTTCACCAGTAACATGTTGTTTTAACATTTCAACTAAATTATCCATACATGAAGTATATCCTGCTAAAGGAGCTCCAGAGCAATAATTATCATCTAAAAGTTCAATTACTTTAGTTACTTCCATACCAGGCAGCAATTTTCCAATTGCAGCAAGATTTCCAGGACAGCCCTTTACAGCAGAAAATGATTCAATTTTACCATCTTTAACAGAAACAGTCATTTCAGTAGAGCATACTCCATAAGTTTTTTCAGTAAAAGTTACATCTTTGTTAATAACTTCAGAAAGTGATATTTGTTGAATTAATAGAACTCCTGCAAGAATTACAATAGATTTCTTCATTTTAATATATTCCTCCCAAGAAAAAAGTTAAAATAATAGATAACATATAGATATTATATACAATAAATTCCGAAAAAAAGCAATAAAAAATATTTTATCTGTATTTAAACGATATGAAGAAAACTTGCAAAAATGTATAAATTAAGGTAAAATATATTGATAGTAAATTTGATATATAATCGGGAGTGAAAATAAGATGTTTATAGATGAAGTAATAGTAACGGTCAAAGCCGGTAATGGAGGAGATGGATCAGCAGCTTTTAGAAGAGAAAAGTATATCCAGTTCGGTGGACCAGATGGAGGAGATGGAGGAAATGGAGGAAATGTAATATTTATTGCAGATCCTAACATAAATACTCTGATAGACTTTAAATTTAAAAAGGTATTTAAAGCTGAAAATGGAGAGAATGGACAAAAAAAACAGATGTATGGAAAAACTGGAGCAGATCTTATTATAAAAGTACCAGTTGGAACTCAAGTAAGAGATGTAGAAACAGGAAAACTTCTTTTGGATATGAGTGTAGAGGGAGAACCAAGAACACTTTTAAAAGGTGGAAGAGGAGGAGCAGGAAATGTTCATTTTAAATCTTCTACAAGAAAAACTCCAAGGATAGCTGGGAAGGGGAGAGAAGGAGCAGAAATAAAAGTAAAACTTGAATTGAAATTATTGGCAGATGTTGCTCTTGTAGGATATCCATCAGTTGGAAAATCAAGTTTTATTAATAAAGTATCAGCTGCTAATTCTAAAGTAGGAAGTTACCATTTTACTACCCTTGAGCCAAAACTTGGAGTAGTAAGACTTGAAGAGGGAAAATCATTTGTAATAGCAGATATACCTGGACTTATAGAAGGCGCTCATGAAGGTGTAGGACTTGGAGATAAATTTCTTAGACACATAGAAAGGTGTAAAATGATATATCATCTTGTAGATGTTGCTGAAATAGAAGGAAGAGATGCTATTGAAGATTATGAAAAAATAAATGAAGAACTAAAGAAATTTAGTGAAAAACTTTCAACTAAAAAGCAAATAGTACTTGCTAACAAAATGGATTTATTATGGGATATGGAAAAATATGAGAAATTTAAAGTTCATGTGGAAGCACAAGGACATGAAGTTTTTCCAGTTTCTGTCATATTGAATGAAGGAATTAAAGAAGTGCTTTATAGAAGCTATTCAATGCTTCAAGAAATAGAAAGAGAACCACTTGAAGATGAAGTAAATGTAAATGAAGTATTAAAAGAAATAAAAGGAGATATGGAAGATTTTGTAATAACTCAAGATGAAGAAGGAACATATATAATAGAAGGAAGAATATTAGATGAAGTTCTTGCTAAGTATGTTATTACTATGGAAGAGGAATCTATCATTAATTTTCTTCATATGATGAGATCGCTTGGATTAGAAGAGGCTATGAGAGAAGCTGGTATTCAAGATGGGGATAATGTAAGAATAGCAGATGTTGAATTTGAATATGTAGAGTAAAATATATAAAATATAAAAGCTGAATTCATATTATTCAGCTTTTTTGTGATTTAGAAAGGAAAATAGATGTTGAAAGGATTAGTTATTGCAGGTCCTACTGGGGTAGGGAAAACAGATCTATCTATTAAAATGGCAAAATTAATGAAAGCTGATATAATTTCAGCAGACTCTGCTCAGGTATATAAAGGAATGGACATAGGAACGGCTAAAATTACTATGGAAGAAATGCAGGGAATTAAGCATTATATGCTTGATATAGTAGAGCCTATAAAAAAGTATAATGTAGGGGATTACCAAAAAAATGTAGATAATATTTTAAAGGAAAAAGAAAAAGAGAATAAAAATATTATTATAGCAGGAGGGACAGGGCTGTATATAAGTTCCATAACAGAAGGGTTATCTTCTTTACCATCAGCTGATTTGGTACTTCGTGAAAAACTTATGAAAAAAGATCCAGATGAATTGTATAATGAGCTTGTAGCTGTAGATCCAGATGCAGCAGCAGAGATACATAAAAATAATAAGAAAAGAGTGGAACGTGCTCTTGAAGTATTTAAATTAACAGGAGAAAAATTTTCTGTTTTGTCTAAAAAAAATATAAAAGGAAATAATTACAGTTTTTTAAAAATAGCACTAGAGAGAAATAGAGATGTTCTTTATGAAAGAATAAATATGAGAGTAGATATAATGATGGAGAAAGGACTTCTAAAAGAGGCGAAAGAATTGTATGAAAAATATGGAGAAAATTTAAGAAAAATAAATATAATAGGGTATACACAATTAATAGATTATTTTGATAATAACTGTACTTTGGAAGAAGCAATTGAAAATATTAAAAGAGATTCAAGAAGATATGCAAAAAGACAGTTTACATGGTTTAGAAATGATCCTTCATACATATGGTATGACTTGGATAAAATGAGCGAAGAAGAAATAGTAGATAAAATAACATCTGAATTAAAGTTATGATTAACTGCAATTAAGTGTAATTAAATTCTTGATAAAAACATAGTGATATGGTATTATTAATAGTAATAGGGATTAGGTGTATATAATTATGAGGAAGATTTTTATTTGGATAATTTCAGTCTTTTTTTTAACAGGGTGTTCTAATTTGATAAGTAAAAAAGTTGAAAATGAGTATGAAAAACAATATGCATACTTATATGAGAATTGGGATTTAGAAAATCTTAAAAAACAACTTAATGAGAACAAAGTGCTTCAAGGTGAAAACTCATTGATTATCAAATATCAAAAATTATTAACTGAAAGAGAAAAAGATAAAATTGCTCTAGAAACATTGATAGAGAAAGTGAAGATAGATTTACAAAAGGGAGATACAAAAAGTTTGCAGAAAACACTTGATTTTTCTTTAAAAAATATTTTTTTAGGGAATGAAATAGAAAAAGTAAATTTTTCTCAAATGAATATATATGTTACTAAGCCAAAGTTTTATAAAAAAACTGCTAGTAACATAACTGCATTTAATTTTGAAGATAGAACTATATATTTTGATGTAAAATTTTTATTAGAAAAAGGGGAATGGAAAATAATAGAATTTAAAGAGAGAAGGTGATAGGAGAGTGAAAAATATCATTAGAATGTCAATCCCATCTTCTTTAGAGAATTTATCTCTTATTAGAGCTTTGGTAAAAACTTATTTAGAAGTTCAGCATATAAATGAGAAAGATATATTTCAACTATTGTCTGTTGTAGATGAACTTTCAACAAATGTGGTAGAACATGGGTATAAGTATAAGCCAGGAGACATTATTCTAGAAATACAAAAATCAAATGATATAATACAATTGATAGTAGAAGATAATGGAATAGGTTTTGATGAGGAAAAATTAAGTAAAGAAGAAGGCGGAATGGGATTATATATAGCAAGAGCCATAGCTGACAATTTTAAAATCGAAAAAAAATTGAACGGAACACTTTTTAAGATAGAAAAGAGAATTAAGGAGGCTGTATAAAAAATGGTAGAAAATTTTGATATAATCGAAAAAAATGTTGGGGATATAAAAGTTATAAAAGTAATTGGAGAATTAGATGCTTTAGTAGCTCCAAAATTAAAAGAAAGAATAACAAAACTTGTTGAGATGGACACAACAAAATTTATAATTGATTTTGAAGAGTTAGTTCATATAAACAGTCTAGCTATGGGAATCTTAAGAGGAAAATTAAGAGTTGTAAAAGAAATAGGTGGAGATATAAAACTTATAAAATTAAATGAAAATATTAAAACTATATTTGAAATGATAGGATTAGACGAAATATTTGAAATATATGAAACAGAAGATGAGGCAGTAGAAAGTTTTAAATAAAAATAAAAAATGGAGAAAGGATAAATTATGAATATAGGAATAAGTGTAGGATTAGCGATAATCGGACTTAGTATCATCATTTCATTGATGTATAAAAAGTCTGTTATAGATAAAAAAATAAATGAGTTAAATGATTTAGAAGATGAGGTTACAAAGTCAAAAATAAAGGCTAAGGAAATAATAGAGTTAGCTGAAAAAGAAGCAGCAGCAAAAGGTAAAGAAATAGAGTTAAAAGCTAAAGAACATGTCTATCAATTAAAAGAAGAAGCTGAAAGAGAAATTAAAAATTCTAAGAATGAACTTCTTCAAAAAGAAGCAAGACTTACTAAAAAAGAAGAAACTTTAGATAATAAAATAGAAAAATTAGAAGTAAAAAGTCAAGAGCTTGAAAGAACTACTGAAGAGCTTGAATTAAAAAGAGAAGAGATAGATAAAATAAGATTGCAGCAAGAAAATGAACTTGAGAGAATATCTGGGCTTTCAAAAGTTGAAGCTAGAGATATTCTTATAGCTAAATTAAGAGATGATCTTACTCATGAAACAGCTGTAGCTATTAAAGAATTTGAAAGTAAACTTGAAGATGAAAAAGATAGAATATCAAGAAGAATACTTTCAACTTCTATAGGTAAAGCATCAGCTGATTATGTGGTAGATGCAACTGTTTCAGTTGTAAATCTTCCTAATGATGAAATGAAAGGAAGAATAATTGGAAGAGAAGGTAGAAATATTAGAGCAATTGAAGCTCTTACAGGAGTAGACATTATAATAGATGATACTCCAGAAGCAGTTGTACTTTCTAGCTTTGATGGAGTAAAAAGAGAAATAGCAAGAATAGCTATTGAAAAATTGATTACTGATGGAAGAATTCATCCAGGAAAAATAGAAGAAGTAGTAAATAAGGCTAAAAAAGAAATAGAAAAAGAAATAGTAGATGCTGGAGAAGAGGCTCTAATAGAATTAGGAATACCAGCAATGCATCCAGAAGTTATAAGAACTTTAGGAAGATTAAAATTTAGAACAAGTTATGGACAAAATGTACTTACTCATTCAATAGAGGTAGCAAAATTATCAGCTAATTTAGCAGCAGAAATAGGTGCAGATACAGAATTAGCAAAAAGAGCAGGACTTTTACATGATATAGGAAAAGTTCTTGAAAATGATATAGAAGCTTCTCATGCTATTATTGGTGGAGAATTTTTAAGAAAATTTGGAGAAAAATCAGATGTAATAAATGCTGTTATGGCTCATCATAATGAAGTTGAATTTGAAACTGTGGAAGCTATACTTGTGCAAGCAGCAGATGCTATATCGGCATCAAGACCAGGAGCAAGAAGAGAAACTCTTACTGCTTATTTGAAGAGGCTAGAAAATTTGGAAGAAATAGCAAATTCATTTAATGGAGTTGAATCATCTTATGCTATACAGGCTGGAAGAGAAATTAGAATAATAATCAATCCAGATTCTATAAGTGATGATGCAGCTACTAAGATGTCTAGAGATGTGGCTAAAAAAATTGAGGAAACAATGCAATATCCTGGACAAATAAAAGTTACTATTGTTAGAGAAACTAGAGCAGTAGAATACGCTAAATAGAAAAAATATAATAGAAAATAATCACCCCACTAAAATACTTAACATATATTTTAGTGGGGTTTTAAAATTAAAGAAAAAATGATATAATTTGTGTTGGATAAAACGATATAGAAAGAAGGAAAAAAATGAAAGTTTTAATAGTTGGAGATATAGTAGGAAATCCAGGAAGAGAAATACTTAAAGCATATTTAGAAAGAAAAAGAAAAGACTATGATCTTGTTATAGTGAATGGAGAAAATTCGGCAGCAGGATTTGGAATAACAGGAAAGCTGGCAGATCAGTTATTCGATTGGGGTTGTGATGTTATAACTGGAGGAAATCATATTTGGGATAAAAAAGAATTTTATGATTATCTAGATAAGAGTGATAAAGTTTTAAGACCAGCGAATTATCCTGAAGGGGTACCAGGAAGAGGATATACTATAGTCAAGGATAAAAATGGAAATAAAATTGGTGTAATTTCTCTTCAAGGAAGAGTTTTTATGCCACCTATTGATTGTCCATTTAAAAAAGCAAAAGAATTAATAGAAGAGATAAGAAAAGAAACAAAAATAATTATAATAGATTTTCATGCTGAAGCTACATCAGAAAAAATAGCTATGGGCTGGCATTTAGATGGATATATTTCAGTAATTTATGGAACACATACTCATATTCAAACAGCAGATAATAAAATACTTCCAGAAGGTACAGGATATATTACTGATGTTGGAATGACTGGTTCAGATAATGGAGTTATAGGAATGTCAGTTGAATCAATACTTCCAAAATTTTTAAATGCATTACCACAGAGATTTGAAATAGCTGAAGGAAATGAAAGATTAAATGGAATAGAAGTAGAGATAGATATAGAAACTGGAGAATGTAAAAGTATAGAGAGAATCAATAAATCACTTACTGAAATAAGTTTTAGTTAATGGAGATGAGAATGAAAGTAGTAGAAATAAAAGTAATTTATGAAAGTGATGATATAGAAAAAGCTACAAAAGAAATATCAGATATATTTTATGATTTTGGAGTTACAGGATTGAAGATAGAGGAACCTCTTTCTCATAAAAATCCATTGGACTTTTATAAAAATGAAAAAGATTTTTTAATGGTGGATCATGCTATATCAGCTTATTTTCCATTGAATCCGTATTCTGAAAAAAGAAAAAATGCCATATTAGAAAGATTTCAAGAGCAATTTTCAGAAAGAGATGATATAATATATACTGTTGATTTTTATGAGTATGATGAAGAGGATTATCAAAATAGTTGGAAAAAATATCTTTTTCCTGAAAAAGTTAGTGAAAAATTTGTAGTTAAGCCCACTTGGAGAGAATATGAACCAGAAGATGATGAACTTATAATAGAACTTGATCCAGGAAGAGCTTTTGGAACGGGTTCACACCCTACAACATCTCTTTGCCTTAAATTAATGGAAGAAAACATTAAAGAGGGCGACAGTGTTATAGATGTAGGAACAGGGTCAGGAATATTGATGATAGCAGCTGATAGACTTGGGGCTTCTGAAATATATGGTACAGATATTGATGAACTAGCTGTAGAATCAGCAAAAGAAAATCTTGAACTTAATAAAATAGATGAAAATAAAGCTAAAGTGTTTAAAGGTGATCTTATATCTGTAGTTGAGAATAAAAAATTTGATGTAGTAGTAGCTAATATCTTAGCTGATGTACTTTTAATTCTATTAAATGATATATCTAAAGTAGTGAAAAAAGATGGTTTAATAATTTTTTCTGGAATTATTGAAGATAAATGTGAACTTTTGAAAAAGGAAGTAGAAGCATTAGGATTTAATATATTAGAAGTAAAAGCTGATAGAGAATGGAGAGCAATGCTCATAAAAGCTAACTAACAATCAGGGGGAAAAATGAAAGAATTCATAGTAACAGTAGATGGACCAGCAGGAAGTGGAAAAAGTACAATAGCTAAGATAGTTGCAGCTAAGTATGGACTTACATATTTAGATACGGGAGCAATGTATAGAATGATTGCTCTCTATGCTTTGGAAAATAATATAAATCTTGAAGATGAAAAAAGTGTAGAAATAATGCTGGAAAATGCAAAACTGGATATTGTAGGAAATAGATTTTTTCTTAATGGAAAAGATGTATCTGAAAAAATAAGAACTCCTGAAGTAAGTAGAATAGTTTCACCTGTTGCAGCTATCAAAGCTGTAAGGGTAAAATTAGTGGAATTACAAAGAGAAATAAGTAAGGGGAAGAGAACTATTTTAGATGGGAGAGATATTGGAACAGTAGTTTTTCCAAATGCTCAAGTAAAAATATTTTTGGTTGCTTCTCCAGAGGAAAGAGCTAGAAGAAGACTCAATGAATATAAAGAGAAAGGAATAGAAGCTGATTTCGAATCTGTAATAGCTTCTATAAAAGAAAGAGATTATATAGACTCAACGAGAAAAGAGAGTCCTCTTATGAAAGCAGATGATGCCGTTGAAATAGACAGCAGTATTATGACAATTGAAGAAGTAGTTAAAGCTATATCTGAGTGTATAGACAGGAAGGTAAATTAAATGTTGTACAACATTATAAGAATACTTATTATGCCATTTTTATATATGTATATGCTTATAAATAAAGAAAAAAAAGAATTTTTTCTCAAAAGAATAAATCAAAATCTTGATGTATTAAAAAAAGAAGAATATATTTGGGTGCATTGTTCTTCAGTAGGAGAAGTGAATCTTTCAGAAGCTTTAGTAAAAAAGATACTTATTGAAAGAGAAGAGAGAATATTACTCACAGTGATGACAGATACTGGAATGGCTACAGCAAAAGATAAATATAAAAATAATAATAGAGTGGATATATTGTATTTTCCTTTAGATGAAAAAAAAGTCATAAAAGATATATTGGAAAGAATAAAGTTAAAAATTCTTATTCTTATTGAAACAGAGATATGGCCTAATCTTATCATTGAATGTCATAAAAAAGGAAAAGTGGTAATAGTCAATGGAAGAATATCAGATAGAAGTTTTGGAAGATATGAAAAATTAAGCTTTTATCTTAAAAAACTTTTTAAAGATATAGATGGATTTTATATGCAGTCAAAACTTGATAGTGAAAGAATAATTAAAATAGGAGCAGAAGATGATAAAGTAGAAACTTCTGGGAATTTAAAATTTGATATAGATTTAGAGGTATTTGATGAAAAAACTAAAGAGGAGCTGAAAAAATCTTTAGGAGTATGTGGGAGAAAAATTTTTATTGCTGGAAGTACAAGAACTGGAGAGAATGAAATCATACTTGAAGTGTTCAAAAAACTAACAGATACCTTGCTAATATTGGTGCCAAGACATATAGAAAGAGTCCCTGTAATAGAGGAACTGATAAAAAAAGAGAAACTAAGTTATAGAAAATATAGTAAAATAGATAGTGACAATTTTGAAAAAACTGATATAATACTTGTGGATAAAATTGGTGTATTAAGAAAGTTATATTCAGTTGCTGATATAGTATTTGTAGGTGGAACTCTTGTAAATATAGGAGGACATAGTCTTTTGGAGCCACTGTTTTATGGAAAGACACCAATATTTGGACCATATTTACAAAATGTAAAGGACATTTCAAAAGAAATACTGAGAAAAAATATAGGGTATAAGGTAGAAAATATAGAGGAATTTGTAGAAACTATAAATAAAATAGAAGAAAATAGTGATATATATAAGAAAAATATAGATGCTTTTTTTGAAGAAAATAATAGAACAGCTGATAAAATTTTGAAAAAAATAGATAAGCTTTTAGAAGTGGAGGATTAATGGTAAACGATAGCATAAAAGATGATTTATGGAGGCATTTTTTTAAAAATCCAAGGAAAAATTATAATCCATACATATTAAGACTTCTTGACTATCCAGAATATATTATTTTTGATAAGGAAATTATGGATTCACATAAGGGAAAATGGAAAGAGTTTTTTAAAAACGATAATCCTGTTTATCTTGAAATAGGATCTGGAAGTGGAAATTTTGCTCAAGGTATGGCAGTGAGATATCCAGACAGAAACCATATAGGACTTGAACTTAGATTTAAAAGATTAGTACTTTCTGCAACTAAAGTAAAAAGGGATAATTCTAAAAATGTTTTATTTTTAAGGAGAAGAGGAGAAGAGATACTTTCTTTTATTGCTGAAAATGAAATAGAAGGAGTATATGTAAATTTTCCTGATCCGTGGGAAGAAAATGAAAAAAATAGAGTAGTGCAGGAAAGTTTTTTTAAAACACTTGATATAGTATTAAAAAAAGGTGGTAAATTTTTCTTTAAAACTGATCATGATAAATATTACCAAGATATCATTGAACTTGTAAATTCAATAGAAGGATATGAAGTAGTGTATCATACATCAGATCTTCATAATAGTGAAAAAGTGGTAGATAATATAAAAACTGAATTTGAGCAGCTGTTTTTGTGTAAACATAATAAAAATATCAATTATATTGAGATAGAAAAAACAAAATAACCGTAATAGGAGGTCTATATGGCAGGATATGTAGTAGTTGGTACCCAGTGGGGAGATGAGGGAAAAGGAAAAATAATAGATGTTTTAGCAAACAAGGCTGATTATGTAGTTAGATTTCAGGGTGGAAATAACGCAGGACATACAGTAGTAGTAAATGGAGAGAAGTTTGTATTACATTTATTACCATCTGGAATGCTTCATGGAAATGGAAAATGTATAATAGGTCCAGGAGTTGTTGTTGATCCTAAAGTATTATTGAAAGAATTAGACACTCTTGAAGCTAAGGGAGCAAAAATAGACCATCTTTTTATAAGTGACAGGGCTCATATAATAATGCCTTATCATGTGAGAATGGACGAGTTATGCGAGGAAAATAGTGGAGAATATAAAATAGGAACTACTAAAAGAGGAATTGGACCTTGCTATGCTGATAAGATCAATAGAGTAGGAATAAGAGCAGTAGATCTTTTAGATATGGATATTTTTGCTGCTAAATTAAAAAGAGGACTTGAAGCTAAAAATTTAATATTTACTAAGATATATGAGGCAGAACCTTTATCTTTTGATACTATTTTTGAAGAATATAGAGGATATGCAGATAGACTTAAACATAGAATAATAGATTCTATTCCTGAAATAAATAAAGCTTTAGATGAAGATAAATTAGTTCTTTTTGAAGGGGCTCAAGCTATGATGCTTGATATAAACTATGGAACATATCCTTATGTTACATCATCATCACCTACTACAGGAGGAGTAACTACAGGAGCAGGAATATCTCCTAGAAAAATAACTAAAGGTATAGGAGTAATGAAAGCATATACAACAAGAGTAGGGGAAGGACCATTTGTAACTGAACTTACAGATGAGCTTGGAGAACAATTAAGAAAAACTGGATTTGAATATGGAGCAACAACTGGAAGACCTAGAAGATGTGGTTGGTTAGATCTTGTAGTAGGAAAATATGCTGTAGATATTAATGGACTTACGGATATAGTTATAACTAAAATAGATGTTTTAAGTGGACTAGAAACTGTAAAAATATGTGTGGCATATGATATAGATGGAAAGAGATATACATCTGTTCCAGCATCAACAGAGATTTTAAGTAGGGCAATACCAGTATATGAAGAATTGCCTGGTTGGAAAGAAGATATCACTCAAATGAAAAATTATGATGAACTTCCAGAAAATTGTAAAAAGTATATCAAAAGAATGGAAGAGATTTTGGGTTGTCCAATAAGTGTTGTATCAGTAGGACCAGATAGAACACAAAATATTCATATAAGAGAAATTTAATAATTTAATAATGGAAGAGGTTGATTGAAGAACTGGAATAAATTTTAGAAGTTTAGAAATTAGAAAGGCTTGTATATTCTTTCTATTGGAAAAATTCTAAAATTAAAATTCTCTCATGAATCAACCTCTTTTATATAGCTTACAAAAAATAATATTGTAAAGAAAAAACACTTGACATAAATTATAAAATTTTATATAATACATTGGTGATATGATGGAGTTAGATGAGTTTTTAGAAGTTTCAACTCTTTTAGATTATTATAAAAATCTTCTTAGTGATAAACAGAGAGAATATCTTATAAATCACTTTGAGGAAGATCTCTCACTATCTGAAATTGCTAAAAATAATAATGTGAGTAGACAAGCTGTTTATGATAATATTAAAAGAGGGATCAAATTATTGAAAGATTATGAAGAAAGATTAGGCTTTCATGAAAGAGAAAAACAGATTTATCAAGAACTTTTGGAACTTAAAAAAGATTTCAAAATAGAAAAATTAGATACTATAATTGAAAAGCTATTTTAAATAGAGGTGGATATGTTAGATAATTTAGGTTCTAGATTTCAGGAAATTTTTAAAAAAGTAAGAGGTCATGGAAAACTAAGTGAAAGTAATATAAAAGAAGCTTTGAAAGAAGTAAGAATGTCATTATTAGAAGCAGATGTCAATTACAAAGTAGTAAAGGATTTTACAAATAAGATACTTGAAAAATCTGTTGGAACAGATGTATTGAAAGGAATAAATCCAGGACAGCAATTTATCAAGGTTGTTAATGACGAACTTGTTGAACTTCTTGGTGGAACAAATTCAAGGCTTACTAAGGGAGTGAGAAACCCTACTGTATTGATGCTTTCAGGGTTACAAGGGGCAGGAAAAACTACTTTTGCAGCAAAATTGGCTAATTATTTGAAAAAACAGGGAGAATCTGTTTTGATGGTAGGAGCTGATGTATATAGACCAGCAGCTATAAAACAACTTCAGGTGCTGGGGGAACAAATAAATGTTCCTGTATATGCAGAAGAGGATAATAAAGATGCAGTAGCTATCTGTGAACATGGATTGGCTAAAGCAAAGGAATTGAACTCGACTTACATGATAATAGATACAGCTGGAAGACTTCACATAGATGAAAAACTTATGGAAGAGCTTAGAAGCATAAAAAAAGCTGTAAGACCTCAAGAAATATTGTTAGTAGTAGATGCTATGATAGGGCAAGATGCTGTTAATCTAGCAGAAGCTTTTAACAATGTACTTAGTATAGATGGAATAGTACTTACAAAATTAGATGGAGATACAAGAGGGGGAGCAGCTCTTTCTATTAAATCAGTTGTAGGAAAACCTATTAAATTTGTAGGTGTTGGAGAAAGAATAGATGATATAGAACTTTTTCACCCAGAAAGACTTGTATCAAGAATTTTAGGAATGGGAGATGTAGTATCACTAGTTGAAAAGGCACAAAGTGCTATAGATGAAGATGATGCAAAGTCCTTGGAAGAGAAGATAAGAACACAGAAATTTGACTTAAATGACTTCTTAAAACAACTTCAAAATATAAAAAAATTAGGCTCTCTTGGAAGTATTCTAAAAATGATTCCAGGAATGGGACAAATAGGAGATATAGCTCCTGCTGAAAAAGAAATGAAAAAAGTAGAAGCTATAATTCAATCAATGACTAAAGAGGAAAGAAAAAAGCCTGATATACTTAAAGCAAGTAGAAAGAAAAGAATAGCTTTAGGAAGTGGAACAGAAGTTGCTGATGTTAATAGACTTTTGAAGCAGTTTGAACAGATGAAGGGTATGATGAAAATGTTCAGTGGTGGAAAGATGCCACAATTTCCAGGAATGAAAGGTGGAAAGGGAGGAAGATTCCCTTTTTAAAAAATAAATAAAATTTAAAGAAATAAAAGGAGATGTGAAACAATGTTAAAATTAAGACTTACAAGATTAGGAGACAAAAAAAGACCTTCTTATAGAATTGTAGCTATGGAAGCTTTATCAAAAAGAGATGGGCAAGCTATCGCTTACTTAGGAAACTATTTCCCATTAGAAGATTCTAGAGTAGTATTAAAAGAAGAAGAAATCATTAAATTCCTAAGCAATGGAGCACAACCTACTAGAACTGTAAAATCAATTTTAGTTAAGGCTGGAGTATGGGCAAAATTCGAAGAAGCTAAAAGAAAATAGTCTAGAAATATTATAAAGGGAGGCTTTATACCAAGGTGTAGAGCCTCTTTTTCTAATCTTTAGTTAGACAACAATTAAAAGATTTGGTATAATATAGAGAAATTCATGTAAAATTTATAATAATTTTAAGAAGGGGAAATATGGAAAAAATATATAATGTAGTAGCCAAAAACTTAGGATTAAAAATTTCACAAGTTACTAATACAATGCAACTTTTAGATGAAGGAGCAACTGTCCCTTTCATTTCAAGGTATAGAAAAGAAGTAACTGAAAATTTAGATGAAATAGAAATAGGGAAAATACTTGAAACTGTAACTTATCTTAGAAACTTGGAAAAAAGAAAAGAAGAAGTAATAAGATTAATTGAAGAACAGGGAAAATTAACTGAAGAAATACAAAAAAGTATTGAAATAGCTGAAAAGCTTCAAGAAGTGGAAGATATATATTTTCCATATAGAAAGAAAAGAAAAACCAAAGCTGATGTGGCTAAAGAAAGAGGACTGGAACCTCTTGCTGATGAAATGATGAAACTTTCATCAATGGAAAAAGTAATGGAAAAAGCTGGTGAATTCATAACAGAAGAAGTTCCTACTGTGGAAGAAGCTGTAGAAGGTGCTATGCTTATAATTGCTCAAAATGTATCTGAAACTCCTATATATAGAGAACAGATTAGAGAAATAATGCTTAAATCTGGAATTTTAGTTACAAAGGAAACTAAAAAGGCCAAAGAACTAGACATCAAAAAAGTATATGGAGATTATTATGAATATAAAGAACCTGTTTCTAAAATACCTCCACATAGAATACTTGCAGTAAATAGAGGAGAAAAAGAGGATATTTTATCAGTTTCCGTAACTCTTGATGAAATGAGCAGAAATAGAGTAGAAAATTTGATACTCAAGGATTTTCTTAACAAAAATCTAAAAGAAACTTATCTCAAAATAATAGGAGATTCTTTAGACAGACTTATTCTTCCTTCAATAGAGAGAGAAGTAAGGAATATTCTTACTGATAAGGCTGAGCTTGAAGCAATAGCTGTATTTAAAGAAAATCTTAAAAATCTTTTAATGCAGGCTCCTTTGAAAGAAAAGAATATATTAGCACTTGATCCTGGATATAGAACAGGGTGTAAGGTAGCAGTTATAGATAAAAATGGATTTTATAGAGAAAAAGATGTATTTTTTCTTGTTGAAGAGATGCATTCTCCAAAACAATTAGCTGAAGCTGAAAAAAGAATAGTAGAGTATGCAAAAAAATATGAAATAGATATAATTGTTATAGGAAATGGAACTGCTTCAAGAGAAACTGAAAGTTTTGTTGCAAATGTTATAAAGAAAAATCATCTTTCTGTAAAATATCTTATAGCAAATGAAGCTGGAGCATCTATATATTCTGCATCTAAAATAGCAGCAGAAGAGTTTCCTGATTTAGATGTAACTGTAAGAGGTGCTATTTCTATTGGTAGAAGAGTACAAGATCCACTTGCTGAACTTGTAAAGATAGATCCTAAATCAATAGGTGTAGGAATGTATCAGCATGATGTTAATCAGGGCCGTCTTGATGAATCTCTTGATTCTGTAATAACTTATGTAGTAAATAATGTAGGAGCTAACCTTAATACAGCTTCTTGGGCATTGTTATCTCATATATCAGGAATAAAAAAGAACATAGCTAAAAATATTGTTGAATATAGAAAAGAAAATGGAAATTTTAAAAATAGAAAAGAACTTCTTAAAGTAAAAGGTGTAGGAGCAAAAGCTTATGAACAAATGGCAGGATTCCTTGTTATACCTGATGGAGAAAATGTACTTGATAATACAATAATTCACCCAGAATCTTATCATATAGCTAAAGAAATATTGGAAAAAGTAGGATTTACATTAGAAAATTATAGAGAAGATTTAAATGGTGCAAGAGAAAAATTAAAATCTTTTGATTATACTTCATTTGCCAAAGAAAAAGAATATGGTGTAGAAACTGTAAAAGATATATACCAATCTCTTATCAGAGATAGAAGAGATCCAAGAGATAGCTTTGAAAAACCTTTATTGAAGTCAGATATACTTAAAATAGAAAATTTACAAGTTGGAATGGAAATAGAAGGAACAGTGAGAAATGTTGTTAAATTTGGGGCTTTTGTGGATATTGGACTAAAAAATGATGCTTTACTTCATATTTCTGAAATATCTAATAAATTCATAGATGATCCAAGCAAAGTCCTTTCAGTAGGACAAATTATAAAAGTAAGGATTAAAGATGTAGATAAAGAAAGAGAGAGAGTGGCGTTAACTAAAAAGGAGATTTAATTGATGAGAATAAAAAAGAATTCTCTTCTTATTAAAATAATATTTTATAATGATATAGCAATAATGATAACTTCTGTTACTATTGCTCTTTTTCTGATTTTTATTTCTTTTGAAAGTCTTGAAAATAAAGTAATAGATTCTGGAAGAGATAAGATAATTCTCTTGAATAGAGGATATAATGCTGCTATTATAAATGCAAAAGATGATCTTTTTCAGGTGTCTAGGAATATAAATGTACTTGCAGGAAAAAATTTAAATAATACAATTACTTATAATACTATAGCAAAACTCATAAGAAATCAACTTACTAAAAAAAATCTTAAAATGTATTCTGAAACTTTAATTACAATAGTTTCTGCTAATGGAACTACATTAGGAGAGTCAGGTAATGGAAAAGATTATTTTAGAATAGATGAAAGAAGTAGGCATATACTTGAGAGAAATCTTTCAAGAAGTGAAAGTGAAATGAGTAATTATTATTTTTCAAAAGTAGGTAAGGATATATATGCAAGAATACTTTTACCTTATACTTCTGAAGGAAATAACAGCAAAAAAAAATTTATTGTAATGACTATGCCAATAAATGATAATGTTTTGAATGAATTAAGAAATTTTGTAGGTTTGACTGAAGAAGATAAGATATTTCTTGTAGTTGATAATACGTATCAATTAGGGGATATGGAACTAAAAAAAGGTGAAAGATTTTTTAAAAAGAAATTAAATTGGGAATATGATTATTTTTATGGAAAGAAAACAGTGAATAATAAAACTTACTATCTTTCAATGTATAATATTCACAATTACAATAAGCAATACATAGGAAATATAGGAATAGCACTTTCAGGAGATAGTATACTAAAAACAAAAGTTAAAGTTTCATTTTCAATACTTCTGATAGTGGTAGGTCTTATAGTAACAAGTACAACTATATGTGCACGTATATTTTATGAACTTTTATCACCTCTTAGCAAACTTATAGATGCTGCTGAAGGAATAAGTAAAGGAAACTATGACTTCACTCTTAAAAATGAAGATGTAGAAGAAATAAGGACACTTTCTAAATCTTTTGAACAAATGGCTGAAAGTATTAGAAATAATGAAAAGATGATGAAAGAAAAAAATATAAAATTACAAGAAAATCTAAATAGAATTGATGCCATTGAAAAAATTCTTATGGGATTGCAAATAGAAGATGATATAACTTTAACTGTAAGAAGTCTTCAATCAGCATTTACTTCAGAGATGGGGTTGGGATATAGTAGAGCTATGTATTTTAGATACAGTAGAGAGATAGATACCCTTGTAGGAGAATGTTCTCATGTAAATAGTGTAGTAAAAAATGATATGATGAAAACTGAAAAAGAAGAAAGTGAAGGATTTGAATTTCAAATAAGTACTCTTACTAAATTAGTAACTCTTATTAAAATTCCATTTAAAGATGATAATCTTTTAGGGAAAGCATTGAAGGAAAAGAGAATTATATATCATAATGATAAGGGGTATAGATATAACCTTGGAAATGATCTTTTTAAAAGTTTAGGAATTAATAATTTTTTAATATTTCCTGTATATAGTGAAACTAGAAATTATGGTTGTATACTTGTTGATTACTTTGGAAAAAATAATGTAATTTCTCAAGAAGAAGCTGAACTTATGACATTGTTATGTATAAATACTTCTATTAGAATTGGAAATAAAATGTTGGAAGAGGAAAAAATTGATTATGAAAGAACTGCTACTATTGGTAAACTTGCAGATAGATTCTTTGGTAGAAGAGAGGATTCTCTAAAAAAAATAATTTCTATTGTTGAAAGAATGGCAGAATGCGATTATAATAATAGTTGTCTTAAAGATGGAATGAAATCTATTAGAGATGAAGTAGTTAAAATAAAACATGAAAATTCTATATTGAAAGAGTATTCTAAAAGCTATGAGAATAATATGGAAATAATAGAATTTGAAAAGTTTTTATATGATGTTATAGAAAAAATGCAACCTGATTTAGAAGTAAATAATATAACTCTTTCAATGTTTATTAATTATAATGGGAAGATAATGGGAGATAAAAAACAACTTGAGAGAGTATTTAATGAATTAATAAAAAATGCAAAACAAGCTGTTATGAATAAAAATGTAAGCAGTAAAAAAATTAATCTAATTGTAACAAAAGATAAAAATATAGATAAAATAAGGATAAATATTATAGATAATGGAATTGGTATGACAGAGGAGCAGCTTTCTAATGTATTTGATCCATTTATAAGTTTTAATGAAAATACTCCTGGATTAGGACTTGCAATAGTACACAGAATAATAAAAGACCACCATGGGGTAATCAAATTCTCATCTAAAGTAGATGAAGGAACAGATGTAAAAATAACTTTAAATGTATATAAGGAGGAGATTTAACAATGAGCGAAAAAGATTATGGTGCTACATTGAACCTTCCGAAGACGAGTTTTCAAATGAAAGCTAATCTTCCGAATAAGGAACCTAAATTTATAAAAATGTGGCAGGAAAAGGATATTTATTCAAAGGGCTTGAAGAAAGGAACTAAGACTTTCATTCTGCATGATGGACCACCTTATGCAAATGGGGAAATTCATATAGGACATGCTTTGAATAAGATTCTTAAAGATATAATCTTAAAATATAAAAGATTAAGAGGATATAAAGTACCGTATGTACCTGGTTGGGATACACATGGACTTCCTATAGAACTAAAAGTTACTGAAAAATTAGGATCAAAAGCTAAAGAAATGTCAGCTGCAGAAATTAGAGAACTATGTGCTGAATATGCTAAAAAATGGGTTGGAATCCAAAAAGAAGGATTTGTAAGATTAGGAATATTAGGAGATTGGGAAAATCCATATCTTACATTAAATCCTGAATATGAAGCAAAACAATTAGAAGTATTTGGAGAACTTTATGAAAATGGATATATATTCAAAGGGTTGAAACCTATATATTGGTCACCAGTAACAGAAACAGCTCTTGCAGAAGCAGAGATAGAATATAAAAATGTATCATCACCTTCAATATATGTAAGAATGAAGGCTAATGCTGATCTTTTAGAAAGATTAGGACTTACTGAAGAAGCATGGGTAGTAATATGGACAACTACTCCTTGGACTTTGCCTGCAAATGTTGCTATAAGTTTAAATCCAGATTTTGAGTATGGTGTATATAAAACTGAAAAAGGAAATCTGATATTAGGAAAAGATCTTGCAGAAAAAGCATTTACTGAAATGGATCTTGAGCAGTTTGAATTAATAAAAGAATTTCAAGGTAAAGATTTAGAAAGAGCTACATATCAACACCCATTTCTTGAGAGAACAGGAATGATAATATTGGGAACTCATGTAACTGCAGATGCAGGAACAGGGTGTGTACATACAGCTCCTGGACATGGGCAAGATGACTATGTAGTAGGAGTTAGATATGGACTTCCAGTTATTTCTCCAATAAATAATAAAGGAGTATTAACAGAGGAGGCAGGAGAATTTGCAGGATTGTTTTATGTACAAGCAAATAAAGCAATATGTGCCCACTTGGAAAAAACAGGGCATTTAATGAAGTTAAAAATGATAGAGCACTCTTATCCACATGACTGGAGATCAAAAACTCCTGTTATATTCAGAGCTACTGAACAATGGTTTGTAAATGTTGAAGGTTCAGATATAAGAGAAAAAGCCTTGAAAGCTTTAGACAATGTAGAGTTTATACCTGCATGGGGAAGAAATAGAATTGGATCAATGCTTGAAACAAGACCTGACTGGTGTATCTCAAGACAAAGAGTATGGGGAGTGCCAATTCCAGTATTCTTTAATGAAGCAAATGGAAAAGAGATATTCAATAAAGAAATACTTGCAAGAATAGTTGAAATAGTTAAAAAAGAAGGAACAGCAGCATGGCTTAAATACTCAGCTGAAGAACTTATTGGTGATGAGCTGATGGAAAAATATGGACTTAAAGGATTAGAACTTAGAAAAGAAACAAATATCATGGACGTTTGGTTTGATTCAGGAGTATCTCACAGAGCAGTACTTGAAACAAGAGGAGATCTTTTACACAGACCAGCAGATATGTATTTAGAAGGATCAGATCAACATAGAGGTTGGTTCCAGACATCACTTTTAACTTCGATAGGTTCTACACATGATGCTCCATTTAAAAAAATACTGACTCATGGATTTGTAAATGATGGAGAAGGAAAAAAAATGTCGAAATCAGTAGGGAATACAGTGGTTCCAGCTGATGTAATAAAACTTTATGGAGCAGATATACTTAGATTATGGTGTGCTTCTGTAGATTATAGAGAAGATGTTAAAATATCTGATAACATTTTAAAACAAATGGCTGAAGCCTATAGAAGAGTAAGAAATACAGCAAGATATATATTAGGAAACAGTAATGATTTTGATCCTAATACAGATAAGGTTCCATATGATAAATTGATGGAAATAGACAAATGGGCATTAAATAAATTGGAGATATTAAAAAGAAAAGTTACAGAAAACTATGATAGATATGAATTTTATAATCTTTTTCAAGATATTCACTATTTTGCTGGAATAGATATGTCTGCATTCTATCTTGACATAATAAAAGATAGATTATACACTGAAGGGACTAATTCAATAGAGAGAAGAGCAGCTCAAACTGTTATGACTGAAATTTTAGTTACTCTCACTAAAATGATAGCTCCAATACTTTCATTTACTTCAGAAGAAATATGGGAAACTTTACCAGAAGTGTTAAAAGATAGTGAATCAGTTCTACTGACTGACTGGTATGAAGAAAATGATCAATATCTAAATCCAGAGATAGAAAATAAATGGGTTGAAATAATTAAAGTAAGAAAAGAAGTTAATAAAATACTTGAAAAAGCAAGACAAGGAGAAAATAGAATAATTGGTAATTCTCTAGATGCTAAAGTAATACTTCATTCAACAAATGCAGAAGTACAAAAATTCTTAATTGAAAATAGAGAAAAACTTGAATTAGCCCTTATTGTTTCTGAAGTAGAAGTTGCAGAAAACAAAGATGATACTTTTGTAAATGGAGAAGAGGCTCAAGATATTTATATTAAAGTGCTTCATGCAGATGGAGAAAAATGTGAAAGATGTTGGAAATATTCTACTGAGATTGGAAAAGATTCTGAATATCCAACTCTTTGCCCAAGATGTGCAAGTGTACTAAAGAATAACTAGGAGAAAATATGAGCTATATAATTTTAGTCTTTATACTGGTTTTATTGGATCAAATATCTAAATACATTGTGGATAAAAACTTTTTTGAGGGAGATACTATTGGTGTACTGACTGATTTTTTTCACCTTACATATGTAAAAAATAGAGGAATAGCCTTTGGAATGTTTCAAGGGAAGCTCGATATAATAAGTATAGCTACAGTTATAGCAATTGTAGCAATTGTATATTATTTGTATAAGGGTAGAAATAAAATGCCTTTGTTGGAAAAAATCGGATTTACTTTTGTTTTGGCTGGAGCAATAGGAAATATGATAGACAGGATATGGAGAGGATTTGTCATAGATATGATAGACTTTAGAGGTATTTGGTCTTTTGTTTTCAATCTGGCTGATGTATGGATAAATATAGGAGTTGTATTGATACTTCTAGATTATTTTTTTGCAGAAAGAAAGAAGAAAAAATAGAGGAGGATTAAAAATGACATTTCAAGAGATAATTTTTGCTCTTCAAAAATACTGGAGTTCTAAAGGCTGTGTGTTGGGAAATCCTTATGACATAGAAAAAGGTGCAGGAACATTTAACCCTAACACATTTTTAATGTCTTTGGGACCTGAACCATGGAATGTTGCTTATGTAGAGCCATCAAGAAGACCAAAAGACGGAAGATATGGAGAAAATCCTAATAGAGTTTATCAACATCATCAATTTCAGGTTATTATGAAACCATCTCCTTTGAATATTCAAGAACTTTATCTTGAAAGTTTAAAAGTATTGGGAATAGATCCTGAGAAACATGATATTCGTTTTGTAGAAGATGACTGGGAATCGCCAACTTTAGGTGCTTGGGGACTTGGTTGGGAAGTATGGTTAGATGGTATGGAAGTTACTCAATTTACATATTTTCAACAGGTAGGGGGATTGGAATTAGATCCTATTCCTGTGGAAATAACTTATGGACTAGAAAGACTTGCTCTTTATATTCAAAATAAGGAAAATGTCTATGATTTAGAGTGGGCTCCTGGTGTAAAATATGGAGATATGAGATTTCAGTTTGAATATGAAAACTCAAAATATTCATTTGAATTAGCAGATTTAGAAAGTCATTTCAAATGGTTTGATGAATATGAGAAAGAAGCAGCTAAGATTTTAGATGCAGGATTAGTTTTGCCTGCTTATGATTATGTATTAAAATGTTCTCATACATTTAACGTTTTAGATTCAAGAGGGGCCATATCAACAACTGAGAGAATGGCTTATATCTTAAGAGTGAGAAACTTGGCAAGAAGATGTGCTGAAGTTTATGTGCAAAACAGAAAGGATCTAGGTTACCCTCTTTTAAAAAAATAGTTGATTAAAAAATTATTTTATTAGAGTGGATTGAAATGAAAGAGGAGGAAGGACATTGAGATTACTATTTGAAATTGGAATGGAAGAACTGCCTGCAAGATTTCTGAATCAGGCATTAAAAGATTTAAAAAATAATTTAGAAACAAAATTAAAAGATGAAAGAATTAGTTTTAAGGGAATAAAAACTTATGGAACTCCAAGAAGATTAGTTTTGGAGGTTTGTGAATTAGGAGAGCAACAGGAAGATCTTAATATAGTAAATATGGGACCAGCTAAGAATATAGCTTATGGAAGTAATGGAGAAATATCAAGAGCAGGACTTGGATTTGCTAAATCACAAGGAATAGAAGCAGAGGATCTTGAAATAATAAGTACTCCAAAAGGAGAATATATAGCTGCAAGAAAATTTATGAAAGGAAAGGAAACTAAGGAACTTCTTCCTGAAATATTAAAGAGTCTTGTGCTAGAGTTAAATTTTCAGAAGTCTATGACTTGGTCAGATAAAAAATTAAGATTTGCAAGACCTATACAATGGTTTTTAGCACTTTGTGATAATGAAGTTGTAAAATTTGAAATTGAAGGAATGGAAAGTGGAAATAAATCTAGAGGACACAGATTTTTTGGTAAAGAATTTGAAGTTAACACTATAGATGAGTATTTTGAAAAAATAAGAGAAAATAATGTAATAATAGATATTGAAGAGAGAAAAGCTCTTATCAAAAAACTTATTAATGAAAACTGCACAAATTCAGGAGAACAAGTACTTGTAGAAGATGAACTTCTAGCTGAAGTAACTAATCTTATAGAGTATCCTTGTCCTATAGTGGGAAGTTTTAATTCAGATTTTCTTGAAGTACCACAAGAAGTTCTAATAATATCAATGGAAGTACATCAAAGATATTTCCCTATACTTGACTCAAATGGAAAACTTCTTCCTAAATTTGTAGTTGTTAGAAATGGAGTGGAAACTTCTGAGCAAGTAAGAAAGGGAAATGAAAAAGTATTGTCTGCAAGACTTGCTGATGCTAGATTCTTCTATCAGGAAGATTTAAAATCACCTCTTGCTGATAATGTAGAAAAATTAAAAACAGTAGTATTCCAAAAAGATCTTGGAACTATTTATTCAAAAATAGAAAGAGCAACAGAAATAGCTAAATACTTAATAGATACTCTTGGATACAATGATAGAAAAGACAGCATATTGAGAACTGTATTTCTTGCTAAAGCTGATCTTGTTTCTAATATGATAGGAGAAAAGGAATTTACTAAACTTCAAGGATTTATGGGAGCAGATTATGCACTTAAATCTGGAGAAGGAGAAAAAGTTTCACTTGGAATAAAAGAACATTATTATCCAAGATTCCAAGGAGATAATCTTCCTACAGAGTTAGAAGGAATAGTTGCTGGAATATCTGACAGAATAGATACATTAGTTGGATGTTTTGGAGTTGGAGTTATTCCAAGTGGATCAAAAGACCCATTTGCTTTAAGAAGAGCAGCTCTTGGAATAGTAAATGTAATACTTAATTCACAGTTAAATATTTCTTTAAAAGCTCTAACTGAAAAAGCATTAGATGCTCTTCAAGGATGTGGGGTATTAAAAAGAGATAGAGAAACTGTACTTGCAGAAGTATTAGAATTCTTTAAACAGAGAGAGATGAATATTTTTACTGAAATGAAATTTGGTAAGGATATTGTTACAGCTGTTCTTAATACTGATAGTGACAATGCTGTAGAAGCTTTAGAAAAAATAAAAACTTTAGAAACTTTTGCTAAAGAAGAAGAATTTGAAACACTTCTTCCAGTATTAAAAAGAGTGGGAAATATTTCTAAAGATCATGAGAAGGGAATTATAAATCAAGATTTATTTAAAGAACCAGTAGAAACTGAATTATATAATTTTTCATTAGAATTAAATTCAAAAGTAATAGATGCTTTAAATAATAAAGATTATGATAAATATCTTCAAGCCATAGTTTCAGGTAAGGATATTATCAATAAATATTTTGATGAAGTAATGGTAATGGATAAAGATGAAGATGTTAAGAATAATAGACTTTCTCAATTAAAATTCCTAGCTGATCTGTTTATAAAAATGGCAGATCTTAACCAGATAGAAGAAAGATAATAAAATACTTGAAGAGCCTGAGAAATCAGGCTCTTCTCATAAAAAATATAAAAGGGGAGAGAAAGTGGAACCACTAAAGAATTTTTTTAAAAGGAAAAACATCGAGATAACAGTAAAAAGATACTGTATAGATGCTTTCAGCCACATGGCTTTGGGACTTTTTTCAACACTTCTTATAGGAACGATACTTAATACTATTGGTGGAAAATTAGGAATAACTTTTCTTACAGATGTTATTTGGAAAATAGCAAGGGATATGACAGGACCAGCTATAGGAGTAGCAGTTGCCTATGGACTTCAGGCACCTCATCTTGTATTGTTCTCATCTACAATAACTGGAGCAGCAGGAGCTATTTATGGAGGACCAGTGGGATCTTTCATAGGAGCAGTAGTAGGGGCAGAATTTGGAAAAATGGTATCTAAGGAAACAAAAATAGATATAATAGTGACTCCAGCAGTAACTATCCTTACAGGAGCATTAGTTGTATATTATGTAGGTCCTGGGGTAGCAAAATTTATGGAGACATTTGGTGCTTTTATAATGTATGCAACAGAACTTCAGCCATTTTATATGGGAATAATAGTATCAGTGGTAGTTGGAATAGCTTTGACGCTTCCTATCAGTAGTGCAGCACTATGTATGATGATTGGATTGAGTGGACTGGCAGCAGGAGCTTCTACAGTAGGCTGTTCAGCACAAATGGTTGGATTTGCAGTAATGAGTTTTAAGGAAAATGGCTGGGGTGGTCTTGTAGCACAAGGCTTAGGTACTTCAATGCTGCAAATAGGAAATATTGTTAAAAATTGGAGAATATGGATACCTCCTACGTTAGCTTCAGCTATATTAGGACCAGTATCAACAGTAATATTGAAATATCAAAATATACCAATAGCAGCAGGAATGGGAACAAGTGGATTAGTTGGACAATTTGGAACTCTTTCTACTATGGAAGGACTGGGAAGGGGAGGAGTATCCCTTTATGTAGGAATTTTTATGCTTCACTTTATTCTTCCAGCTATTCTTACCCTTGTAATAGCCAGTTTTATGAGAAAGAAAAATTGGATAAAAGATGGAGACTTGAAATTAGATTTGTAATTTCAAAGGAGAAAAATGAAAAAGATAGATGAAAATAAAATAGAAAATGCTTTTAGAGATATAATAGATGCTTTAGGAGAAAATATTAACAGAGAGGGATTGAAAGATACTCCAAAGAGAATGGCACAGAGCTATGGAGAGCTTTTTTCTGGATTATTACAAAATCCTGAAGATGTTCTTAAAAGAACATTTGAAGTAGAAAAAAATGATCTCATAGTAGAGAAGAATATAGATTTTCATTCTATGTGTGAGCATCATTTTCTTCCTATATTTGGTAAAATAGATATAGCATATATTCCAAATGGTAAAATAGTAGGTTTTGGTGATATAATAAAGGTAATAGATATCCTTTCTAAAAGACCACAGATACAAGAAAGATTAGGAGCTCAAATAGCTGATGCAATATATGAAACTCTTAATTGTCAAGGAGTCATGATAGTTATAAAAGCTAAACATATGTGTATGACTATGAGAGGAGAAAAAAGAGTAAACAGTGAAATAATAACAACTTCTTATAGAGGAATATTTGAAAATGATGCTGTAAGAAGAATGGAAATTTTTTCATTGCTAAAATAAATTTTTATGGAGAATATCATGGATAAAATATATATCAACAATCTTGAATTTATAGCATATCATGGAGTCTTTCCAGAAGAAAAAAAATTAGGACAGAAGTTTTTGGTTTCAGCAGAAATGACAACATCAACAAGAGAAGCTGGAAAAACTGGTAATTTGAAAAAGTCTACTCATTATGGACTTGTGGCTAATGATATAGGAGAAATATTTACTGGGAAAAGCATAGATTTAATAGAAACTTGTGCTGAAGAGATAGCAGAAATGATATTGACTAAATATCCTTTGATTTCAGAAGTAAAAGTGACAGTAAAGAAACCTTGGGCACCTTTGCAGATGCATTTTGAAAATGTGGCTGTGGAGATAACAAGGAAAAGACATACAGTTTACCTTTCAATTGGATCAAATATGGGGGATAAGAAGCAGAATCTTCTTACAGCTATAGAAAAAATAGGTTTAATAAAACATACAACTGTCACTAAAACAAGTACTATTGTTGAAACAGAACCTTTTGGAGTAAAAGAGCAAGATGATTTTCTTAATGCATGTTTAGAAATAAAAACTCTTTTATATCCTCATGAACTTTTAGAAGAACTTTTGAAAATAGAAGAAGAAATGGGAAGAAAAAGAATAAAAAAATGGGGTCCTAGAATTATTGATATAGATATACTTCTTTTTGATAAAGAAGTGATAGAAGATGATGATTTAGCTGTACCTCATCCATGGATGTGTGATAGGAGTTTCGTTCTTGATCCATTATGTGAAATAGCTCCAAATGTAGTCCACCCTTTAGAGAAAAAAACTATCTTTAATTTAAAAAGAGTTTTAGATGAGATTCTAGATGAAAAAGAAAATGAAATATTGAGTTAAAATTTAAAGGAGAATGTAGAAATATATTCTTCTTTTTTATTTTTTGAAAAATCAAATAAGAATAAAAAATTAATTTAACTATTAAAGTTTTATTTTTAGTATGAATTAAAGTTATTCTTTTTTTAAATATAGTTTTGAGTATTCTCTTGGAGTCATTCCTGAATTATATTTTTTAAAAACTTTTGTAAAATAACTTGTATCATTAAATCCACAATCATAAGCTACATCAGTTATAGAGCTGTCAAAAAATTTTATTTTTTCACAAGCACATTCTATTCTATAGTGATTTAAATATTCCATAGGAGTTTTTTTAGTAATCTCCTTAAAAAATTTACAAAAATATTTTTCATTCATCTTTATTGTTTTTGCCATATCTTCCAATGAAATATTTTCCATATATTTTGTTTCAATAAAAAATAGAACTTTTTTTATTCGAGAAAGAGATTTTTTATTGATAGCAGAAAATTCCTTTTCTTTTATGTAAAGATTTTTTTCTTCAACTAGTCCTAAAAAATAATAAAGATTTCCATATATACGGAGTTGATATCCATTTTTTTTATCTTTCATTATTTCAAACATTTGATTAAGTATATCGTAAACTGCTCCTAATTTTTTATCAAATAATAGTTGAATCTTTTTTTTATAATGAATCAAAGCATTTAATTCAGTATTTACAAGAGAATTTTGTTGTAAAAGAGAAGAAATATCAAATACAAGACATTCATAAGTACAATCAACAGGAATTCCAGAATGTATAGCTCCACTATTTAAGAATAGAATATCTCCAGTTTTTACTGTATATGAAACAGCATCAATTTTAATATTAAATGTTCCTGACAAGATTCTAATTATTTCATATTCTTTATGCCAATGAGTAATCATATGATATCTAGGATGATAACTATTTACATAATAATATGCAAAAGGAAATTTTGTAGAACCATGAACCATATCTTCTTTAAACTCAATATATTTCATTTTAGATTTCTCCTTTATTTTAATAGATTTTAATATAACAATAAATTCAACTTTAATACTTAATGTTTTTAAAAATTCCAATATTTTTTTAAAAGTGAAAAAATTACCACTTTTTCTTATTATATTACAAGATTAAATACAATTTCAAGTATAAAATAATAATATATTAAAACATTTTCGAAAATGTATAAAAAAATATTATGATTAATTTTTTTAAAAGATATTAAAAATAAGAAAAATTGTTGTTTTTACTAAAAAGAAGGAGGTAAAAATGTTAAAAAATATACCAAATATAATTTCACCAGAATTATTAAAAATATTATCTGAAATGGGTCATAGTGATTATTTAGTTATTGCTGATGGAAATTTTCCAGCTGAATCTATAGGAAAGGAATGTAAGGTAATAAGAATGGATGGTCATAATATTCCAGAAGTATTAGATGCAATATTAAGATTATTTCCACTTGATTCTTATGTGGCACATCCAGTTAGTTTGATGGAAGTTATGAAAGGGGATAATGTAAAGACTCCTATTTGGAATGAATATAGACTTATTGTAAAAGAATATGATACGAGAGGAGAAAATGCTTTTGAAAATATAGAAAGATTTTCATTTTATGAAAAATCTAAAAAAGCATATGCAATTATAGCAACTGGAGAAAAGGCTCTATATGCAAATATAATATTACAAAAAGGTGTTATATAACATTATTATCCAAAGGAGGAAACATATGATTGCTGAAAAGAAGGAAATAACAATAAATGGAGTTGAATGTCAAGAGCAATGTAAAGCAGATTCAAAAGGAAGCTTAAAAGTAGTAGATAAAGAATATAGAATTGTATTTTTAATGCTGGTATCATGTTTTATTTTATGGGGACTTCTTAATAATATGACTGATAACTTGGTTCCAGCTTTTGGTAAAATTTTCATGATGAAGGCTGTAGATTCTTCTCTTGTACAATTTGCTTTTTATGGAGCTTATGCAGTATTAGCTATTCCAGCAGCACTTATTATAAAAAAATATTCATTCAGACATGGAGTATTGATAGGATTGGGATTGTATGTAATAGGGGCTTTAGGGTATATACCAGCTACTTTATTTCAAAATTATAATATATTTTTAGTATCAATTTTTATACTTGCAGGAGGACTTTCTATATTAGAAACAACTTGTAATCCATATGTTATATCATTAGGAAGCGAAGAAACAAGTATAAGGAGAATAAATTATGCTCAGGCTTTTAACCCTTTAGGGTCTTTAATGGGATTGTTTATAGCAAAATATATGATTCTTGGACATTTAAATTCAGCTACATATGAAGACAGAATAAAAATGGATCCTATGAAACTGGAAACTATCAGACAGGGAGAATTGATTTGGGTATGTATACCTTATGTTGCTTTGATAGCAGTGGCAATGGTAATATGGATATTTTTTCTAAGAAGTAAATCTACAATAAAAGATGATGGAGAAGAACTTAATTTTATAGAATCGATGAAAAAATTATTAAAAAACAAAATATATGTCTTTGGAGTTATAAGCCAGTTTTTCTATGTGGGAATGCAGATAGCTGTTTGGACATGGATGACAAAATATGTAATGACTCTAAAAAGTGTAAATGAAGCAGAAGCAGTAGAAATATATATTATAGCTATGGTAGTTTTCATAGGTATGCGTTGGATATGTACTTATTTCATGAAAATGTTTATGCCTGCTAGATTAATGTCATTGATAGCAATAATTGGTATTATAGTAACTTTAGGAACAATATATCTGCCAGCTGACAATGCAATAATTTGTTTAATATTGATTTCAGGATGTATGTCACTTATGTTTCCGACTATATACGGAATAGCTCTTAAAGGATTAGGAGAAGAGGTAAAACTTGGAGCAGCTGGTCTTATAATGGCAATATTAGGAGGAGCATTAATAACACCATATATGGGAAGAACTATTGATAATGGAACATTTGCTTCTTTGGCTCCTATGTATAAAGGTGTAGAAGCAGCAGTAAGAACGAGTTATTATGTGCCATTGATTTGTTTTGTAGTAATTCTTTTATACGGAATAGCAAATAGTAAAAAAATAAAATAAAAATAGTAATATGAAAAGGAGTTAAAAATGGTAAATAGAATTGTATTAAATAATATATCTTATCATGGAGCAGGAGCTATAAAAGTTATACCAGATGAAGTGAAAGGAAGAGGATTAAAAAAAGCATTTGTATGTTCAGATCCAGATTTAGTTAAACTTGGAATAACTGGAAAAGTAACTTCTATATTAGAAGCAGAAGGATTATCTTATGAATTATATTCAAATATAAAGCCAAATCCAACTATAGAGAATGTAAAAGATGGAGTAGTGGCTTTTAAAAACTCAGGAGCAGATTATATTATTTCTATAGGTGGAGGTTCATCCATGGATACAGCCAAAGCTATTGGAATAATAATTACAAACCCAGAATTTGAAGATGTAAGAAGCTTAGAAGGGTGTGCAGCAACTAAAAATCCAGCAGTACCAACAATTGCTATAGCAACTACAGCTGGAACAGCAGCAGAGGTTACAATTAACTATGTTATAACTGATGTAGAAAAAGAAAGAAAATTTGTATGTGTAGATCCTCATGACATGGCTATTATAGCAATATTAGATCCTGAAATGATGTCTTCTATGCCAAAAGGATTGACAGCTGCAACTGGAATGGATGCTTTGACACATGCAATAGAGGGATATATAACAAAAGCAGCATGGGAAATGACAGATATGTTTCATATAAAAGCTATTGAATTAATAGCAAAGCATCTTAAAGGAGCAGTAGAAAATACACCAGAGGGAAGAGAAGGAATGGCACTAGCACAATACATAGCAGGAATGGGATTCTCAAATGTAGGATTAGGAATAGTTCACTCTATGGCACACCCTTTAGGAGCTTTATACGATACTCCTCATGGAATAGCAAATGCAATAATACTTCCAACAGTAATGGAATATAATGCTTCTTATACTGGAGAAAAATATAGAGAAATAGCAAGAGCATTTGGAGTGGAAGAATTAGAAAAAATGTCTCAGGAAGAATATAGAACAGCAGCAATTCAAGCAGTTAAAAAACTATCTAAAGAGATTGGAATACCAACAGATTTAAAAGAAATAGTAAAAGAAGAGGATTTAGATTTCTTATCTGAATCAGCATTTAATGATGTATGTACTGGTGGAAATCCAAGAGAAACTTCTTCTGAAGAAATAAAGAGATTATACGAATCGTTAATATAGTGGAGGGATAGTATGAAATGTTCGTTAGCATTTGATATGGGAGCAACTTCTATCCGAGGTATATTAGGGTATGTTGAAAATGGAAAACTTGTAACGGAGGAGATTTTAAGATTTTCACATGATAGGGTGAAAATAGATGAACGTAGCCGTTGGGATTGGGAAAAAATAATTAATAATATTTCTGAAACAATATTTAAATATAAAGACAAAATAGAAAGTGTAGGAATAGATACTTGGGGTGTAGACTTTGGAATACTAGATATACATGGAAATTTAATAGAAAATCCTATTTCATACAGAGATCCTAAAAATGTAATTGGATATGAAACAGCACAGAAAAAAATGTCTTTAGAAAATATTTTCATGGCTACAGGAAATCAGATTATGTCTATAAATACTCTTTTTCAGATTTTAGCATTAAAATCTCAGAACGAAAAATCTTATGAAAAAATAGATAAGATATTAATGATACCAGATTTAGTAAATTTTATTCTTTGTGGGAAAAAATATTCAGAAGCTACAATATCTTCTACAAGCCAGTTGTTCAATTTGGAAAAGAATGAATTTAGTAATGAAATATTAGAAAAATTTAATATACCAAGTAATTTATTTGCTCCAGTAATAGAGCAAGGAGATATTCTTGGAACATTAAAGGAATCAAAAATAGAAAAATTAAGAGAATTAAATATACCAGTTATATCAGTTGCTTCTCATGATACTGCAAGTGCAGCTCTATTAACAAAGGCATTTACTGATTCAGAATCACTATTTTTGTCATGTGGAACATGGTCATTAATAGGATGTGTAACAGAAAAACCAATAATAACAAAAGAAGCTTTCAAAAATTCTTTAACAAATGAAACTGGGTATGGAAATTCAAATATGTTTTTTACTAATATAACTGGATTATATTTGTTAGAAAAATTAAAATTACAGTTAGAAGAAAAAGAACAAAGAGAAATTAGTTTTGAAGAAATAAATAATTATATAAAGAGCAACGAGAAAAAAATTCCATATATAGATGTGGGATTACCAGTATTTCAAGGGGATGAATTTGATGTAATGTATGAAATCAATAAAATTATTGATAAAAATTTAGAAAATCCTTTTGACTATTTTACTCTTATATATAAAAGTTTAGCAAAAAAATATAATGAAGTAATAAAAGATATAAAAAATATAACCAAAAGAAGTTTTAAAAGAATTCATGTAATAGGGGGAGGAGCTAAATCTGAACTACTGTGTCAAATGATAGCTGATTATACAGAGCTGGAAATAATAGCAGGGCCATTTGAAGCTACTGCCTATGGAAATATTTTGATACAGCAAATAGCATTAGGAAAAATAAAATCTATTGAAGAAGGATTTGAACTGATAAGTAAGTCTGCAAAAGTATATAATTATAAACCAAAAAATAAATTTTAGGAGGAGTAAAATATGAATCATCCAAAAATAGGAATAAGACCAACAATAGATGGAAGAAGAGGACCGTTAAAAGTTAGAGAATCATTAGAAGAGCAAACAATGAATATGGCTAGAGCAGCAGCAAAATTGTTTACAGATAATTTAAGATATTCTGATGGAACTCCAGTGGAAGTAGTAATAGCAGATACAACAATTGGACGTGTACCAGAGGCAGCAGCTTGTGCAGAGAAATTTAAACGTGAAAATGTTGCAGTGACTTTAACTGTAACACCATGTTGGTGCTATGGTTCTGAAACAATGGATATGGACAGAATGACTATTAAAGGAGTATGGGGATTCAATGGAACTGAAAGACCAGGAGCAGTATATTTAGCAGCTGTTTTAGCAGGTCATGCACAAAAAGGACTTCCAGCATTTGGAATATATGGACATGAAGTGCAAGATGCAGATGACACTTCTATTCCGAATGATGTAGAAGAAAAATTATTGAGATTTGGGCGTGCTGCTTTAGCTGCTGCTCAAATGAGAGGACAAAGTTATTTACAGATAGGTTCTATATGTATGGGGATTGCAGGTTCTATAATTGATCCAAATTTTATTGAGGAATACTTAGGAATGAGAGTAGAATCAGTGGATGAAGTAGAAATAATAAGAAGAATGACAGAGGGTGTATACGACCACGAAGAGTTTGAAAGAGCATTAGCATGGACTAAAAAACATTGTATAGAAGGATTTGATAAAAACCCTGAAAATATGCAGAACCCTCGTGAAATAAAAGATGAACAATGGGAATTTGTTGTAAAAATGATGATAATAGTTAGAGATTTAATGAAAGGAAATGATAATCTTCCAGAGGGATGTGAAGAAGAAAGATGTGGTCATAATGCTATTGCAGCAGGATTTCAAGGTCAAAGACAATGGACAGATTTCTATCCAAATGGAGATTATGCAGAGGCACTTCTTAACTCAAGTTTTGACTGGAATGGAGTTCGTGAACCGATTATATTAGCAACAGAAAATGATACTCTAAATGGTTTGGGAATGTTGTTTCAAAAATTACTGACTAATAGAGCTGTACTTTTCTCAGATGTTAGAACTTACTGGAGTGGAGAGGCTGTTAAACGTGTAACTGGCTATGATTTGGAAGGGGTTGCAAAAGAGGCTGACGGATTTCTACATTTAATAAATTCAGGAGCATCAGCAATTGATTATACAGCACAGGCAGTAGATAAAGATGGAAATAGATGTATCAAACCATTTTATGAAATGACTCAAGAAGATGCAGATAATTGTTTGAAAGCTACAACATGGAATCCAGCAGATCTAGGGTATTTTAGAGGTGGAGGATATTCTTCAAGATTCCTTACAGATGCAGAAATGCCAATGACAATGGTTAGATTAAATCTTGTAAAAGGGTTGGGACCAGTACTACAGATAGCTGAAGGATACAGTGTAAATCTTCCACATGAAGTAACTGAAAAATTATGGAAAAGAACAGATTATACATGGCCTTGTACTTGGTTTGCACCTATTTGTAATGGAGAAAACGGAATGTTTAAAACTGCATATGATGTTATGAATAACTGGGGAGCAAATCATGGAGCAATAGTTTATGGTCATATTGGAGCAGATATGATAACTCTAGCTTCAATACTTAGAATACCAGTAGCAGCCCACAATGTACCAGAAGATAAAATCTTTAGACCTGCTTGCTGGAATGCATTTGGAATGGATAAAGAAGGACAGGACTTTAGAGCTTGTAAAACTTATGGACCACTTTTTAAATAAAACAAAGGAGATATAAAAATGTTAATGATAAAAGCACGTGAAGAAATAGTAAAATATGGAAAAAAATTAGTAACAAGTAATTTAACAAAAGGAACTGGTGGAAATTTAAGTGTATTTGACAGAGAAAATGGTTATATGGCTATTACTCCATCAGGAATAGATTTTTTTGAGATTACACCAGAAGATATTGTTATATTGGACTTAGATGGGAAAATAGTTGAAGGAACAAGAAATCCATCAAGTGAGTGGGAGATGCACCTTCTTCAATATAAAACAAGAACAGATATTGATGCTGTAATACATGCTCATACTACATATGCAACTGTTTTGGCTTGTTTACATCTTGATCTTCCAGCAACTCATTATATGATAGCAGTAGCAGGAAAAGATGTAAAATGTGCTGAATATGCAACTTATGGAAGTCATGAATTAGCAGTTAATGCAACTGAATCTATGAAAGATCGTAAAGCAGTTATTCTTGCGAATCATGGAATATTAGCAGGAGCAAATGATTTATTGAATGCTTTTAATATTATAGAGGAAATAGAATATTGTTCACAAATTTATTATATGGCAAAAAGTATAGGAGAACCAATTATTTTACCAAATGAAGAAATGGAACTAATGGCAGAGAAGTTTAAGGAATATGGTCAAAGAAGAGAAAAATAAATGCTATAAGAAAGGAAGGAGTAGTCTTTTTAGACTGCTCTTTTTAGCTGTATAGAAAAACTATTTGCTAAGTGAGTAGTATCAAAAAGCCAGAAGGCTATGCTTCAAAAATAAAAGCTCCTTTGATATAATTAATTAGGTTTGTCAACCAATTAAATATCAAAGGAGAACATAAAATGTATGACAATAACATTCTATCACATACTAATGATATTTGATAAATATGCAAATTTAAAATATAAATATGATAATAGACATTTTTGGCATAGAGGATATTATACGGAAAAATAAAGAAAAGATTGCACAATATATAAGGGAATAGTTACAAGAAGATATAGCAGTATATAAATCCTTTTGGAGAAAAAACTAACTAAAGGACACTAGCTATTTAAGTAGTTGAATGAAGAATTACGTGGTTGGCAAAAATTCAGTAAGGCTTAATCTAAGCTAGTACCATGTCTTTATAAGATGGAGCAAACCACCACTTGAAGAGGTGGTTTGTGATTAGTATAGAAAAATAAAGAGGCTTGTAGAAATTAGTAAAATAAATTAATAATTTGCAGCAGTCTTTTTTATTAAATAATACTTTTTATATTTAAATTTTCTAATTCTTTTGAAATTGATAATGAATGTTCTTTTAAAAGATTTTTTATTTTTAAAATTTCTTCTTGATTAGCTCTAAAAATTGGCAGACTAACACCAATAGCAGCATTTATTTTATTATTTATTATTATAGGAACAGCTATGCAGCATGCGTCAGAAGTAACCTCACCAAATTCTTCAGCAAATTTATTAATTTTAGCTTTCTTTACAATTTTAAGTAGTTCTTCTATATCTGTGACAGTATTTTCTGTAAATTGGTTCATTCCATTGGAATATAAATTTCTTATTTCTTCTTCTGAATATTCGCAGAGAAGTACTCTTCCAAGTCCTGTACAATATAAAGGAAGATTTCTTCCAATAGAGGACATTAACTTTATAGGGAGAGAGCATTCAACTTTTGTTAAATAAAGAACTTCATTATTGTGATTTATTCCTATTTGACAAGTTTCATTACATTGAGCAACTATTGATCTCATATGGGACTTTATAATTTCAAGACCATTTACATTTTCTAAATAAGCTTGCCCTACCTGAAAAGTAGCTAAACCAATAGAATAAGTTTGGGAAATAGGATCTAAAACTAGAAATTCAAGTTCAACTAAAGTTTTTAAAATTGGGGATAAAGTACTTTTAGGCATATTAGTTAATTTTGAAATACTTGAAAAATTTAATTTATCAGAATTTTTAGCTATAATTTTTAAAATATTAGTGACCCTCTCTGTAGGATTATGTAATAAAGTTTCCATCTTTTCCTTCTTTCTTAAAAATAATTCTATTTAATATCTTAACAAAAAAAATAAGAAAAAGCTATTAAAATTTAAACATTAAAAACCACACTTGACTTATTGAAAAACTTAGAGTATATTTTATTTATACTTAATTACGAACATATTCGTAATTAGGAACAATATCGATAACTGTGAATTGTGTAGTAATGAAAGAAAAATTTTGAATATATATTTTATTAGGAGGCAGAAAATGTTAAGTGAATTTTCAATGGACTTTTTTTCTTTGAAAGGAAAAACAGCAATTGTGACAGGAGGAAATACAGGATTAGGACAGGGATATGTTGTGGCATTTGCTAAAGCAGGAGCAGATCTTTTTGTTACTACTTATGATAGAGAATGGGAAGAAACAAGAAAACTTGTAGAGGCTGAAGGAAGAAAAATTCATTTTTTCCAAGCAGATTTAACAGAGAGAGCTCAAGTTAGTGCAGCAGTACAGGAATGTATGAAAATCTATGGGAAAATAGATATATTAGTAAATAATGCAGGAACTATAAGAAGAGCACCTCTATTGGAATATAAAGATTCTGATTGGGAAGCAGTAATGAATATCAATTTGAATGCAGTTTATTATATGAGCCAAGATGTAGCTAAAATAATGGTAACTCAAGGAAGTGGGAAAATAATAAATGTAGCTTCAATGCTTTCATTTCAAGGAGGAAAATTTGTACCTCCATATACAGCAAGTAAGCATGGAGTTGCAGGATTGACTAAGGCTTTTGCAAATGAACTAGCATGTAAGAATATTCAAGTTAATGCAATAGCTCCAGGATATATAAAAACAGCAAATACAGCACCTATAAGAGCAGATGAAAAGAGAAATGCTGAAATTTTAAGCAGAATACCAGCAGATAAATGGGCAGAACCATCTGAATTGATGGGAGCAATAGTATTTTTAGCGAGTAGAGCTTCAGACTATGTAAATGGTCATATATTAGCTGTAGATGGTGGCTGGCTGGTTAGATAAAATTAAAAAAGAGTAGTCTTAGTTAAGATTACTCTTTTTTAATTATTTACTTCAATATTTCTATAACTTCGTCTATATTCTTTTGTCCAAAGAAAATATCTTTATCATTAATTATCATAGCTGGGACACTCATGATGTCATACTTTTCTTTAAAATCTGGGAATGTAAATACATCAATAATCTCTACATTTACATTTTTGTTTTCTACAGCTATCTTTTGGGCTGCCTGAACAGTTTCTGGGCATTTAGTACAGCTGAGTGATATACCTATTTTTATATTTACAGGTGAAGAAATATTTTTGATATTTTTCATAGTATCCTCAGAAATTTTTTGACCTGGACCTGCAATATTGTACATAGCAAGAATAAAGGAATTCAATTCATGTCCACTAGGAAGAGATGAGAATTTTATTCCAGAAAAATCTCCATTTTTGTCTAAAATAGCTATTGTAGGGAACCTGTTTGCTTTAATTTTCTTTTCAAGTTCAGAATTTTCTCCTTTTTCAAAAGAAATGAATTTTAGCTTATTTGAAACAGAAGATATTTCTTTTACCATATTTTCAATCATTGAAGATTTCTCCACAGAAGAATCTTTGATAACAACAAGCTCAATATTATTTTCAAATTTTGAAACAATATCTTTAAGTTGCTCTTTAAGATTACTATCCAATAATTCAACTTCTTTGATTTGAGCTTGCGAAGATTTTTCAGGTTCTTTTTCTTCTTTTGATATACCAAGTTTTTCTCTTAAGTCATGAACATATTTTTCAATATTTACAGCAGCAACAGCACCATCTGAAACTGCAGTGACAAGCTGTCTAAGCTTTTTAGGTCTGATATCTCCAGCAGCATAAACTCCTTTGATATTAGTTAATAAATCTTCATCAGTAGGGATAAAACCATATTGATCTAATTTTATATGTTCTTTGAAAAGCTTACTTTGAGGCTCATAACCAACAAAGATAAATATTCCAAAAGATTTTCCATCTTGAGCTTTATATTCAGATATTTCTCCAGTTATGTTATTTTTAAATATAGCACTTCTTAATTGAATATCTCCTTTAGCTTCAAGTAATTCAGTATTAAATTTGACTTCTATTTTTGGGTGACTTAAAACTTTTTCAGCTATTGATTTAGCACATGTAAATTCAGGTTCTCTTGCTATTATTGTTACTTTAGTAGCATATTTTGTAAGAAAAATAGCTTCTTCAGCAGCAGCAAAACCTGCTCCTATTACAAATACTTCCATTCCTGTAAAAAATTCCCCATCACAAGTAGCACAGTATGCTACACCTCTTCCAGTATATTCTTCTTCTCCAGGGAAATTAAGTTTTCTAGGAGAGGCTCCAGTAGCTATTACAACTGAAAGTGCTTTATATTCTCCAGAAGTTGTTTTTAATACTTTTATATCTTGAGATAAATCCATATCTTTTACTTCAGCAGTTGTAAATTCTACACCAAAACTTTCAGCTTGTTTTTTTAACTGAGTTCCAAACTCACTTCCAGATATTTCAGATATTCCAGGGTAATTAACTATTTCATTAGTAAGACAGATTTGTCCACCAGCTTTATCTTTTTCTATAATGAGAACATCCAGCATAGCTCTTCCAGCATATATTCCAGCTGATAATCCAGAAGGACCTCCTCCAATTACTATTAAATCATAAATTTTTTCCATATTTTTTCCTTTCTATATATTAAAAATTGTATCTAAAAAAAGAGGAGACATCTGAATGATTCTCTTTCAGTCTTCCTCTTTTGTATTTTTAAAGTTTTCCAACGAGGTCAATAGTTGGTTTTATAGTATCACTACCTGGTTTCCATTTAGCAGGACAAACTTCTCCATGTTCAGCTACAAATTTAGCAGCTTGAAGTTTTCTAAGTAATTCTCCAGCTTCTCTTCCAATACCATTATCATGCACTTCATAAGCAACAATAACACCTTCTGGATTGATGATAAAACTTCCTCTTAGAGCCAATCCCTCTTCTTCTATCATAACTTCAAAATCTCTAGCAAGTTTTCCAGTAGGATCTGCAAGCATAGGATATTGAACTTTTTTTATTCTATCAGATGTATCATGCCAAGCTTTATGTACAAAGTGAGTATCTGTAGAAACTGAATATACTTCACAACCTTCAGCTTTGAATTGCTCATAATGTTCTGCTAAATCTTCAAGTTCAGTAGGACATACAAATGTAAAATCAGCTGGATAAAATACTACTGCTGCCCATTTCCCTTTCATAGATTCATTAGTTATTTCTTTAAAGTCTCCCATATGGTAGGCCATTGTTTTAAATTCTGATACTTTTTTACCAATTAACGACATAATTTTTCCTCCTTAATTAATTTGAATTACATTATTTTGTAATTACTTTTAATTTGTAATTATTATATTTTGATTATATAATTAATTACTTGCTATGTCAAGAATTTTTTTTAGTATTTTCTTGTTTTTATTTTTTTTATATATTAAAATCTATGTATAATATCATTTTTAGTTGAAAATTTATAGAGGAAGAAAGGAGAAAAATGTTACTTAAGTGTAGAGATAAAAGTATTGAACTTGGAAAAAGAACGTTAATAATGGGGATTCTTAATGTGACACCAGATTCTTTTTCAGATGGTGGGAAATATACAAATATAGAAACAGCTGTAAAACAGGCTCAAAAATTGATAAAAGATGGAGCTGATATAATAGATATAGGTGGTGAATCAACAAGACCAGGGCATGAACAGATATCAGTGGAAGAAGAGATTGCAAGGATAATTCCTGTGATAGAAAGAATAAATTCAGAATTAGATACAATAATTTCGGTAGATACATATAAATATAAGGTAGCAGAAGCAGCTTTAAAAGCTGGTGCACATATAGTAAATGATATATGGGGCTTGCAATATGATAATGGAGAGATGGCAGCTCTTGTGAAAAAATATGATGTTCCATTGATAGCTATGCATAATCAAAATGATAAAATATATAAAGAGGATATAATTTTAAGTATGAGAAAATTTTTTCAGAAGACTTATGAGATAGCAGATAAATATGATATAAGCAGAGAAAAAATAATACTTGATCCAGGGATAGGTTTTGGAAAAGATATAGACTTAAACTTAGAAGTTTTAAGTAGAATGGAAGAATTAAGAGATATGGGAAGGATACTTTTAGGTACTTCCAGAAAAAGATTTATTGGAACGATTTTAAATGATGCTCCTGTAGATCAAAGAGTAGAAGGAACTATTGCTACAACTGTAATAGGAATAGAAAAAGGAGTAGATATAGTTAGAGTGCATGATGTACTAGAAAATAAAAAAGCTGCTATGGTAGCAGATAGAATAATAAGAAGATAAAATAAAAGTGGATAATCCAAGGAATTAAGGTTATCCACTTTTTTATCACTTTATTTTTTTACTATATTAAAAACTAATATTATGGAGATTTTAAAATCTTGAGTTGTTGAAATAGGAATAGAAGTTTCACTTTTTTAAGACATTCCTGTACTTTTACTTTTCAGATTAAAGTTTACAGTTCTGTTTAATATAAGCTTCTCTATTTTCATAGACATTTCTCAGATATCCAATCGATATAGGAAATTATTAACTTCTCCACAGGCAGAATATCTTATAACAATCAATAATAAGAGCAATATTTCCTTAATATTAAAAAACATGATTTATTCTATAGTTAAACTATCTTTTTCATCTTCAATTTCTAATAATATTTTGATATTATCTAAAAGACAGTTTCTTTTTTCTTCAAGAGTATTGTAACGTGTATATTCTTGAGAAAAGTAGATTTTTCTAGATTTGACTTTAGACAATAGCTCAATTACATCTCCTGTATAATATTCATCTTTAATTTCTTCCAACTCTAAAAAATTTAAATTAAAAAATTTTTCAAGTTCATAAAATATATTTTCTAATTCATATTCCTGAAGATTTTTTTCTGACTTTAAAACTTCTTTTTGAAGAAGTAAATTTTCTCTAAATCCATATTTAAAACTATATGCCATATTATTCCTCCAATCAGTACTATAGTAAGATTATACTTTGTTTTATAAGGCTCAGTCAATCATATTATTTTCTTCAAAGTGATTTCTTTCTAAAATTGTAAGATACTTTTAATTTTTTTTTTTTTGAAATTTAGTATTATTTTTTATTATGTAGAATTAATAAAAAATAAAATATGGTGTTAAAAAATAATAGTATTGAAATGAAAGAAAGTGTGAAATGAAAATTATTAAGGAAAATTAAAAATAATACTATAATTAGAAAATAAATAAGCAGCTATAAAATTACAGCTGCTTATTTATGGAAATATTAAATATAAATCCATTAGTTGTTAAGATTGACTTGCTGTTTCAGCATCAACTGTTTTATCAAGTGTTTCTTTAGTTTTTTGAAGAGTTTTTTCTTTAAGCTCGTCTAATTTTTTAGAAGCAGCATCTTTAGTTTCATCGATTTTTTGGTCAGCTTTTTCAGCGTTTTCTTTAACAGATGTTTTGGCATCTTCTACTTTTTGAGTAGCTTTATTTTTTAACTCTTCAGTTTTTTCAGAAGCAGCATTTTTAGTTTCATCTACTTTCTTGTCAGCTTCATTTTTAATTTCCTTAGCTTTTTCAGTAACATGAGTTTTTAATTCTTCAGCTTTTTCAACTGTTTCAGTTTTGACTTCATCTAATTTTTTAGAAGCAGTATCTTTAGTTTCATCAATTTTTTGGTCAATTTCATCAGCTTTTTTATTAGCTTCTTCTTTAACTTCATCTACTTTTTTATCAGCTACAGTTTTAACCTCTTCTACCTTTTGAGTAGTTTCAGTTTTTGCACTTTCTATAGTTTTTTCACCACAACCAGTTAATAGAACTGTAGTTAAAAGTGCCAGTGTAAAAATGGATATTTTTTTCATAATTACTTCCTCCTTGTTTTTGTTTATATTACTTATTACAAATGGAGTATTATATTTCCTTTAAAAAACAAATCTTTTTATTAAAGAAAATGTTTTTTTATTTTGTAGTCATATTCATTTGGAATAAATTTTTTAATATTTAAGATATAAAAAGCAAATGTATAGAGTTAGAAAAAATTAATCAAAAAAATAAAATTATGAATAGAGAGTATTAGAAAATAGAGAAGAAAACTAAAAAGTAGAAGTTTTTTTTTAGAAAATATGATATAATGATAAGTGATAACTGATTTATAATTATGTATATAAAACAAAAAAATTTTTAAATTTAATAAAAATTTTAAAATCAATAAAGTCCTAATTTTCAATAAAAAATCAAAAAATATTTTATGAAAAAGAATATTTAAAATATATTATTGAAAGATGAATTTTTTAAGAGAAAATATCATATTGGAAAAAATTATCAAATAAAAGAATAATAATAAAAATTAATATTGACTGTAAGATGAAATAATAAATTAGCAGGATATAAGAATTAATATAGAGAGGTTCTTGAAAAGGAGGATCATGGAAACTAAGAAAAATGCTAAAGTAGAAACAGCAGAAAAAAAGAAGGTAAAGGTAAAAAAATATCGTTTTCTTGATAGTAAATATAAAAAAGAGGATTATGATTTTCTTGAAAAGTATTTTAAAATTTTAAAAAAGAAATATAAGACAAATGGAAAAGTTGTAGTAAAATTATTTGAATTTTATGAGAAGCATGTAGCTGTTCAAAATAAAGATGAAAAATAAGAACAGAAAAATTTTATTTAAAATTATAGAAGGAATGGGAATGTATGAAAGATAAAGCCAGAGAAACAGTAAAAGCAGAAACTAAAACAAGAAAAAGAGCTGCAACAAAAGTAAATACTGATTCTAAAACTAAGACTAAACTTACTAAAGAAACTACAACTCCAGTAAAAATGGGTAGAAAAAAGACAGGAGAAGAAGTAAGAACATATAGGGTTCTTGGAAGTCGTTTTACGTCAGAAGAGCTGAAATATGTGGAAAGAATGATAGAAGAATTACTTCCTATATATAAAAATAAAAGTAAAATACTATTGGCAATTACAAAAGAATTTGTAAGTAGTCCTTTAAATGATGAAGTGTTGAATAGAACCAATAAAATATCTCTTGGAAGATGGGCAACTGTATTTGGAAGCTCAGATATAAGAAAAGTCTTGATAGTATACTTTCAACTAACAAGAGGTTTCTTTATCGCACCTACCAGAAAACTTAAAACATATCCCTTTATAGATCTTGAAATGTTAGATAAAGATGGAAAGAGATATGGAATTATTGTTAAGAGTGATAATGATTATATAGATTTAGAAGTTATAGATAAAATGAAGAAGAAGATGAAACTATATTTGCTCACAACAACTGAAAAGAAACAAGAACTTGGAGATAGGGATATAGAATGGATATCTTTAAAAGATATTTTTAAATTTATGGAAAAATATCAATTTCTTCTGCCTTCTCATATAGTTAGAAAATTTAAAAATGTAGAAGAATTAAAATAAGAATAATTAACTATAATATAAAATTGGATTTAAAATATAAAAAGAAGCTACTGCAAATTAATGATTAAAAATCATTAGTTTGGGTAGCTTCTTTTTCATAATGCTCATTTATTTTTGGTATTTTTATTTTTCTACTTTATTGTTTTTAATTTTTTATGAAAACAAATAAGTACTATTTTAGAGATATGAGTATAATGTTACTTTTTTATTTTAAAATAATGAATCTACTATTGGAAATATAGCAGCACCTATAAGGCTTGAATTTTCTTCAAAAGAAGAAAAGATTATAGTTTCTTTTCCACGATAGAAAATATGTTCGTTATATATTTCTTCTAGCAGTTTTTCTTTAATATATTTCTGTTGATGACATATTTTACCTGAAATTATAAGTTTTTCTGGGTTAGAAAAGAATAATAGATTTTTTATACCAATGGCAAGATATTTTATATATTCATCTAATATTTTTTTCCCTTCTTTAGTTTCTAAATATTCATTTTGGAAAATATTTTCATATTTCTTTATTTTTTTAAATACTTTATGAAATTCTTCAACTAAGGCTGGATTTGAAACATATGCTCCCCAACAACCTCTAGAGCCACAGTTGCAAATTCTTCCTTCAGGATTTACTATCATATGGTGCATTCTTCCAGCTTTAAAATGAAAATTATTTTGATTTTTTTCTCTAGTAAAAGAGCTTATTCCTACATAATCATTAATAGTAAGAGCTGTAAAATTTGATAAAAGTGAATTTTCGCTTAAAAAAGCTTCAGCAATTGCAGAAAGATTTGATTCATTTTCTACAAGAACAGGAATATTAAATTTTTTTTTGATTTTTCCAATTATAGAAATATCAGTTTTATTTTTAGAATTAAATTCTATAAATTTCCCTTCTTCATTTACTATACCCGGAACTGATATTCCTATTCCAATAATACTTTTAAAAATAGATTTAGATAATCTGCTTAAAAAGAATTCTAATTCTTCCATTAGCGAATCTGTAATGGAAGGCCCACCTTTTTGAAGTGTTTTAGAATGTTTTTTTATAACAATACCTTTAGCATTTGTAAGTATCATTTTAATTTTTTCTTCTGAAATCTGTACCCCTACAGAATGGCAGAAAAAATCATTAAAGGAGTATTCTCTAGCTTTTCTTCCTACTCCATTACCTACTTTGTCTTGCTCAATTATGATGTTTTTTTCCAGAAAAAAAGTTATTATCCTTTTTACTGTAGGAAAACTCATATCCATTTTTTCAGCAACTTCATTGATAACAAAATTGTGATTAGAGTTGAAAACATATTCAAAGATTTTGTTTTCATTGTTTTCTTTAATGTTTTTTTGATACATAACGACTCCCCCTTTATGTTCCCCCGATAAAATAACTATAAGTTATTATATAATATTTGTCTGCAAAATCAAAACAATAGTTTTAAATTTATCATTTTATTTTAAAAAGGGATTTTTTTATGGAAAATTAAGGTTATATATTTAATATATTTGAGTTTTTTTTATTAGGATAGTATATTTAAAAATATAATAAAAATATTTCAAAAAATAATTTTTTAAAAATAAAATTGTATATTTTGAAAAGAAATATTGAAAAATTTAAAAATTAAGGGGGAAAACAAGTGGGAAAGATTGAACAAAAAGAAAAGAATTCAAATACTAAAAATATAAATACACTGGATAGAATTTTAAATTGTTTTGAAGTAATTGGAAATAAACTTCCAGATCCAGTATCTATATTTTTGATATTATGTATATCAATATTAATAATATCTTTTATTTGTAGTAAAATTGGAGTTGCAGTAGAGCACCCACTTACTCATAACATCATAACTGCTGAGAATCTTTTGAATAAAGGAAATTTAAAACAAATACTTATGAGTATGGTAACAGTTTTTCAAACATATCCACCTTTAGGAGTGGTTTTAGTAGCAATGATAGGAATAGGGCTTGCAGATAAAAGTGGTTTTTTAGAATGTCTTCTAACTGTTGTAGTAAAAAAAGTACCTAGTAATTTAATATATTTTACAGTTGTAATAATGGGGCTTATTTTTACAGGAATTGGAGATGCAGGATTTATAGTACTACCACCTTTAGCAGCATTAATATTTCTTAATCTTGGAAAAAATCCAATTGTAGGAATGTTACTTTCATTTGCAGGGGCAGCAATAGGTTTCTGTTCAGGGTTATTTGTAAGTTTAAATGATATACTTCTTACATCTTTTACTATACCAGCAGCTCAGCTTTTATCACCAACTTTTACCAAGAGCCCAGCTATGACTCTTTATTTTAATATAACAAATTCAATACTTCAGATATTTGTTATTGCATGGGTAACAGTTAAATTTATAGAGCCAAGATTTCCTGCTCCTGAGAAAAAAGTTGGAGAAAATGAAGGAAAAGAAATGCTTGAAGTTGAAAGAAAAGGGCTCAGATATGCTGGGATTTCTTTTCTAATATATATGATATTAATTGTTTTTTTAGCAATTGGAAAAGGCGCATTTTTGAAAGATGATGCTGGCTCTCTTGTATCAACTAAATCTCCATTAATGGCAGGACTTATTCCTATAATGGCGCTTGCATTTTTTATACCAGGTCTTGTTTTTGGAAAAATTACTGGAAAAATAAAAAATGATAAAGATGTTGTAAAAATGATATCACAGACTTTAGGAGAAATGGGAGGGTATATATTTATAGTTTTTGTTTCAGCTCAATTTTTAAGCCTTTTTTCTAAAAGTAATCTGGGAATAATTATGGCAATAAAAGGAGCAGATGGAATAAGAAACTTAGGGCTTGAAGGAATGCCATTGTTAGTAGCATACATTTTTTTAGTTGCTTTTATAAATATATTCATAGGAAGTGCATCAGCTAAATGGGCTATTTTATCACCAGTTTTTGTTCCAATGTTTATGTTATTGGGATATGATCCATCACTTACACAAATGGCATATAGAATAGGAGATGCTTCAACAAATATGCTCTCACCTCTATTTCCATATCTTCCATTAGTATTGGCAGTGGCAAGAAAGTATGATAAAAACTTTGGTATAGGAACTTTAATAGCTAATATGATTCCTTATTCAATAATAACACTTATAGCAAGTATTATTCTTCTTACAGTATTTTTTACTTGTGGACTTCCATTTGGATTATAATATAAAGTATTAGGAGGAAATGTAATGAAAGAGAAGATTGAACAATTAGCAGAAAAGCATTTAGAAAGAATAATGGAAATAAGAAGAGAACTTCATAGATTTCCAGAATTGGGATTTAAAGAATTTAAAACAGCAGAAATAATAAAAAAAGAATTGGCTAGAATAGGAATTCCATATGAAAGTGAAATAGCTGTAACAGGCATAGTGGGACTTATAAAAGGGAAAAAAGAGGGTAAAACAGTCCTATTGAGAGCAGATATAGATGCACTACCTATTGATGAGGAGAGTAGATGTGAATTTAAATCTGAAATAGCAGGGAATATGCATGCTTGTGGACACGATGGACATGCAGCAGGACTTTTGGGAGCAGCAATGATTCTGAATGAATTGAAAGATGAAATAGCAGGAAATGTAAAGCTTGTATTTCAACCAGCAGAAGAAGGACCAGGGGGAGCTGAACCTATGATTAAAGCTGGAATACTTGAAAATCCAAAAGTAGATGCAGCATTTGGGTGTCATATATGGCCAGCATATAAAGCAGGTCAGATATTAATAAAAGATGGAGATATGATGTCCCATACAACTTCTTTTGACATAATGATACAAGGTGTAGGAGGACATGGATCACAACCAGAAAAAACTGTAGATCCAATTATAATAGGAAGCCAAATAGTAACGAATTTTCAAAACATAATAAGTAGGAATATATCTACACTTAAACCAGCAGTTTTGTCTTGTTGCAGTATAAAGGCAGGAGAAACATATAATGTAATTCCTGATAAACTTACAATAAAAGGGACTATAAGAACATTTGATGAGGAATTAACAAATGAAATTGTAGATAGAATGGAATGTATTATAAAAGGAATTACAAATTCTTATGGAGCTTCTTATATATTTGATGTAAATAGAATGTATCCAGCAGTAAAAAATAATCATGAGATGTTTGAATTTTCAAAAGAAACATTAGGAAAAATAGTAGGAGAAGAAAATGTAATAGTAATGGAAGAGCCTCTTATGGGATCAGAAGATTTTTCATACTTTGGGAAAAAAGTACCTTCTAATTTCTTCTTAGTAGGAGTAAGAGATACTCAAGAGGATATTGAATCTATGCTTCATCACCCTAAATTATTATGGAATGAAAAACATTTAAAAATAAGTGCAAAGGCTCTTGCACAATTAGCAGTGGATTTTTTAAATAAATAAAATAAAGTTATAAATAATAGAGAATCTAAAGATAGGAATAAGATTCTCTTTTTTTATATTTAAGGAATAAATATAAAAAAGGAAAGATGAATTTATAATAGAATATATTAATAATCAAAAACATGGAGGTGGAAATCATGAAAAAGGTAAAAGAAGATTTGAAAGAAGTAAAAAAAGCTGTAAAAAAAACTAAAGATGATTTAAAAGAGGCTGCAAAAGAAAAAGCTTCTGAAAAGAAAAAAGATATAAAAGATAAAGCAGATTATTTAAAAGAAGATTTAAAAAATACTACTAAAGAAATCAAAGAAGATTTGAAAGAAAAAACAGAAAAAGTAAAAAATACTGTAAAAGAGAAAGTAGAAAAGGATAAAGAAAAATTAAAAGAGATAAAAGAAATTATAAAAAAATAAGACAAGATTCAATGGGTTGTTGTAAAATGATGATTTTAATCACTAATTTATAACAACCCAATTTTTTTATGGTTTTTAAAACTATTTTATATTTATTTCTAAAATATTTTCTTCGAAGTTTTTATCTAAAGGGAGTACTTGATATTTTATGTTTGTAAAATCTATTTTTTTTAAGTCTATTTTTCTTATTTGGCTGTTATACATAGTTTTGTAATAAAATTCTTTGTCAGTTATATTACATACTGATGTCCATTGAGTTGCACTTAATAAATTTTTAGGAATATTTTCTTTATGTTCAGAAGGATATTCAGTACCAATAGGAATATCAAAATTATTTAGTATATGGAAAGCTCCTTGTATTCCTTCTTGAGCAGTATCTGAAGATTTCATTGTATTTAAATAATAAAAAGCTCTAATAAATCTTGAAGGTGGAGTTATATCTCCAGGTAGTCCTAAAGCTCCAGTTCCTGCACCAAATGAAAATATTTTATGATTATTCATTGTATAGTTTTTTGCATTTCCTGAATAAAGGTTAATATAATTATTTAAATTTTTTAAATGCCACTCATAATCAGGGGAATTTGTTAAAACACCTATCTCATTATCATATATTTTAATTTCTCCATTATTAATTATTTCAAGAACTATATTTTCTCCAGAGGCATCTGCAATTCTCCAATGAGCTGTAGGAAGGGGAAGACCATTCTCATCATTACCTATATTTATTACTTTGATTTTTTTTAAGCCTTCTTTTACTTCTTTAACAGTTGAGAAATTTGAAAGCATCCAAGTTACTAACTGCATATCTGTTACAGATTCTTTTGAAATTTTTTCATTATACTTTGTAAGACTTCCATAATGAGGAAAATAGAAAAGTCCAGCATTAAGACCAGCTTCATTAATTCCCTCTCCTATAAATAAATCTGAAATAATAGCAATTCCAACAAAGCCATATTTAGCTTTCCATTTATGTCCTTTTATTTTTCCATCAGGTGTTAGAGATTGAAAATCTTTTTCTCTAGGAGAGATTACAATTTTACTATTTAAATCACCTTCTCCATATTCAATAGTCCTAGCTTGAATCATTTTATTATCACTAGTTTTTATAGTTATTCCTGTACAAGCATAGGAAAATGTAGAAATCAGCATAAAAATTATTCCAAGTATCATAATACTTATTTTCATAGTTTCCTCCTTGGTGTAATTATAAACTATTTTTATAGTCAAAATTTATAAGAGATTATATTAATTATATCATTTTATTATTATAAAAAAAAGACATACTTTCAATTAATGTCATCATTAAAGAGTATGTCTTAAAGCGAAAATTAATGAATTTTTGCTTTAATATTTATATTATTCATATTTTAAAATTTTCATAAATTTCATTTATTCTATCTTCTTCTATTCCAATATATTTTAATGTTTGTTCTGCTGAAGAATGATTAAGAATAGACATCACTATTGCTATATCAAGTGTGCTTTTGTAAACTCTATGTCCCCATGTTTTTCTAAGAGAATGAGTTCCAATAGGGTAACTGATATTTAAATCTTTTTTTGCTTTATTAAAATATTTGGAAATACCAACATTAGAAATAGGTTTGTCATATAATTCCTTTACATATTTTCTATTTAATGACTTAAATAAAAATCCTTTTTCTGAAGAATATCCAAGTTCTTCATAATATTTTTTTAAATCTTCAATTGCTTTTTGGCAGATTAGATTAAATTTAATTTTTCGTATTTTTTTCGTTTTTTTCTCTCTTAGTTTTATTGTATAGTCAGGATTTATATTTTCAAATTTTATTTTTGAAAGATCAGAAATCCTTAATCCAACATTTACTCCTATATTAATTAATGAAAGCATTACTATTTTTTTATTGGTTTTGAAATATTTTCTCAATTGTGCTAAATCATTAGGATTTATATATCTAACTTCTTGTCCTCTTTTATCCATCTAAACTCTCCTCAGTAAATTTAGTATTCAGTATCAAAATCTTTCAAAAGCTTTTGGAAAAGTTACTTAAATATTTAAAGAAAATTTTTAAATTCCATGGATAATTTTTTTTATATAAAACAACTTAAGTTAAATATTACTATATTCAGTTTAAAAATTCAAGTTTATTTTTATTAGAAATATTTTTTGGAAATTTAATTTTATTTGAAGTCAAAACTATCTAAAAAACTAAAATTAAGTTGTATGTTTTTTTAGGAATATTGAATTTAATTAATATAATCTTATTTGCTGAGAATTAAAAAAAATAAATACAAATTTATTGTGTTGAAAAAGTGTTTCAATTATGATAATATTTACTGTAAATTTACAAAATATATAAAATAAAATATAAAAATATACTATTTATATTTATAAAATTTTGTAGAGTTATAGGTAATTATATGTTTTATTATATGCTTATATAATAAAAATAAAATGAAAAAATAAGAACTATTTTTATAAAATTTATTCTAAAAAAAAGTATATATTCTTTATTATAATATCCTTTAAAATTGACAATAGTTTTTTACAATAAGCTGTTTTTTACAGCTAAAAATATAAAAAAAATATCCATAAAATAGAACTTAAAAATTAGAATTTACCTGTATTATTAAAAAGAACAAAATAAAGTATAATAATACTATTAAAACTTAAAAAGTTTTATTCTGAATATAAGTTTTAATTTATGATCTGGGAGGAAAATTTTGAAAGAAAAAATTAAAGTTGCAGTTCCTGAGTTCGTATTAAAGACTTTAAAGGAAGACCAAAAACATTTTGATATGACAAAAGAAAAACTTTGTAATGAAATTTTGTTGAAATTCTCAAGAGAAAATCTAAATTGTTATTGTGATATTCAATTTAATAAGAACGAATATCTTCAATTTAATCTAAATAAGACAAATAAGATTTATTATGAAGAATTAAGCAAAAAAATAGATGGGAAAAATGACTCAGAAAAAATAAGAAAAATTTTTTCTGAATATGCTGTTCTTCAGCCATTTGTTAGAGAATCAATTCTATTTTGGGAAAAGATTATATGTATAAACTCTTTTGAAAAAAATAAGAAAAATTTAAAGATTTGTACCAATGGAAGTATATATGAAGGAAAGGTGGAAAAGTTATTTATAGATGAAGAAAAAGGCTATTTAATGGCAAAAATAAATAAATGTAATCACTATGTAAGTGAAATAAAAATTTTGAATTAAAAGCATTTTTAATATTTATAAAAGGGAGGATTTATGAAAAGGATAGTTATAACTATTTTTCTTTTAGCTAATTTAGCAACGGTTATTTATTCACAGGAAATAACTGAAAAAGAAGGAATGAGAGTTCTTAAACAAATAAGAAAAGAAGTTCAATTGGAAGAAAAAGAAAAAGCCAGAGCTGCTAGAGAAGCAGAAAAAATCAAAGCAGCAGAGGAGAAAGTAAAAATAAGTGCTGAGAAGGCAGAAGAAAAAAAGGGGAAGAAAATACTTGAAGAGATTAGAAGAGATATGAATGAATCTCTAGAGGAAAAAGTTTTTAGAAGTGAAAATAACCCTGAAGCAAGAATGGTAGCTGCAGAAAAGGCCTTTGAAATAGGAAGGGAAAGAATGGCATTTTTAAAGGCAGAAGAAAAGGAAATTATGGAACTTGAAAAATCTTTAGGAATAGAAGATGTAAATAGAGATGTATTTTTAGGACAGAAATTTGATAAAGTTTATGATGAATTTAAAGCTAATAACAATGAACTTGAAATACTTTTATTAGAAAATGAAAAACTTAAAGAATACTTGAGTAGACTAGATAGAATGGAAGAAAAAGTAAAAGCAGGAAATTAAAGAAGGGGAGAAGATAGATGAAAAAAAATGACATTGAAAAGTCCTTAAAGAGATTTTTGAAGAGAAAAGTAAGTTACTCTTTATCACTTTTAATAGCCTTTATGATAACAGGAGGGGTATCTTTAAGTGCAGGAATAACAGCAGAGGAGATACAAGAAACTAAAGGGGAACTTTTAACTAAAATACAGACAGAACGTGAAGAAATAAAAAGAAAGATAGCAGAAAATGAAAGATTAATAAGAGAATATAATTCAGATTTTGTGGAACTTGTGAGAAAAGGAGATTTTTACTCAAAACCCTTAACTCCAAGCACACAAGTTTTTTTTAGTTATCAATATTTAGATAATGGGAAGATGAAAGATGTAACAGATAAGGAATTTGCAAAAACTATTGATGCTGTTAATAAACATTATGGAACAACAAATGGCAGAAGTTTACTTAAATCTACAGGAAATATAGGAAAAGATAAAATAATAGCTGGAAATGGGATAGTAGTTGATAATGAAGTTTTTAGAGAAACAATAGAAGTAGGAGCAAATATAAAGCCTGTAGAACCGACATTACCAACAATTAATCCAAATGTATCAGTAAATGTATCAGCACCAGTAGTAAATCTTGGTGTATTGCCAGGAACAGTGAGCCCTGTAACGCCATCAATAACTCCAGTATCAGCACCAATAATAACGCTTCCAACAGCACCAGGAAATTTGAGTGTAAATGTATCAACACCATCGGCAGTTGATAAAATCACAGTGAGTGCTCCAATAGTAAGTACACCAACAACACCAACTGAAAAAAACATAACAGTAAGTACACCAACAGCACCTGGAGGTTATGAACCAACAGTGATACTTGCTCCAAGCGAACCTGTTATTGCTTTACCTAACATTATCATTCCTTCTTTAATTAGTTATCCAGGATTTGGTAGTTCTATAAGTGACCAATATGATTATTGGGGTGGAGGAAATAATAGTACAATGATTGATCAAATCTCAATAACATCAGGAAAATTTAAAGCAACTTCTGGAGTTGGAGCTTATATTTTAGGTTATCAGGGAGTAGGAGGAGTAAGTGCTACTTCAAGCACAATTGTGAGAGGTAATCCAACTGGAGTGATTCCTAGTAATGGGAATAATGCTTTAGGGAGAAACTTCTTTTTCGGGATAAGAAACAGTGCTTTTATTGAATGGGCACCTGAAGTTGAAATTTCATGGTTTACAAGGTCTGGAAATCAACAACTTATTTATATGGAAACTTCTACAACATCTGCCCAAACTTTAGATAGTTTAAATGCAGGTGGAATGTTAAGTTCTCATTTATATAATGAGGTGAATCAGTATAAAAATCAAACCAACCTACATGATAATTCAGGTGGAGCAACTGGTATAAATTTACACAATAATAAAGGAACTATATATTTAGGAGATAGTGATACAAGATATCAGGCAACTACAACAATTAGTGGAACAAGATTAAGTGTATTCAATAATGAAGGAACTATAACAGGATTAAATATACATAATTTAAATTCAGGAATTAATGGCAGCAAGAAACAAGTGGTATATTTTAATACACCAGATACAAGTAGTTATCAAAAATGGATATATGGAAATGGTAGTAATGGGAAGATAAATTTATATGGAGCAGAAAGTATAGCCATGTACTATACAAGTAGTTCTGGAAGTCAGCAGCAATATGTAGAAACTGGTTTTGTAAATAATGGGGAGATAAATTTATATGGAATAAATAGTAGTGGAGTGATGGTTCGTGAAAGTGAAAATTTGAAAGCACAAAGTGGATTTTATTTAAATACTCCTATTAATATATATTCTGATGGTTCTAGAGGAGTATACATAGCAGGAAATATATCAAATTTTACTTCTTCTGCTCAAGCAATAGTGAGAGTAAATATAGGAGAGAATAAAAATGATACAGATGGTATTACTTGGAATGATATAGAAACTGGGAATAATGTATTAATAACCAGTAATGGAAATATAAATGGAAATTCTATAGATACAGTAGATAATGCAGTAGGAGTTATGTATACCAATGGCAGTACAGGAGCTAAAATCCAAACTCCAAATATAACTTTAGAAAAATTTTCAAAAAATAGTATAGGAGTTTATATAGCAGCAGGAAAATTAACAATAGATAATGGAAATATATATATAAAAGGTGGAGAAAAAAATATAGCAATTCTGTCAAAAGCAGATACAAGTAATGGATTGACTGGAGGAGATATTGACTATACAGGGAATATAACTATTTCTCCTTCTATATTAAATACTACTGGAGGTATAACAGAAGCAACTTCTGCAATAGCAGCTTATATTGAAGGAAAGACATTTAATATGATTGGAAATATTGATGTAAATTCAAAAGATTCAGTAACGTTATATGTAAAAAATGGAAATATTAATATTGAAGGGAATACTTTAATAAAGAGCTATGGAAAGGATGTTATAGCTTTATATGCAAATAATGGTATTATTTCTGCAAATAGAGCAAATTTAAGTGGACATGAAGATATTTTTATAACTGGAGATAATACAAGTGGTGTAGGTCTTTATGCAAGTGATAGAGGAAAAATAAATGTAAAAAATACTTATATTAAAGTAAAAAATGGTTCTGTTGGTATAGCTTCAGTTGGGACAGGATCAAAAATTGACATAACAAATGGTATTGTTGATTATGAGGGAAGTGGTTATGCAGTATATTCTGATGGAACAGGAACTGTCGATTTAACAGATGGAGAAATAATTTTGAGAGGGAAAGCTACAGCTCTTGAATTAGATTTAAGTACTCCTTCTTCTAATCCAATAACTTTAACTAGAGCTAAAATTGTAGTAATGTCTAATGATGCAATAGGGGTTAATCTTAAAAATATAGGGGCATTAAATATAGGAACACTTAAAGAAGATATAGAAAATGAGTTAGGTGGAGTAAATATAGTTGCTGGAACAGACGGAACTCAAGTATTTGATAAGTACAAGATAGCAGCTGTAGATGGAGGAACTTTAAACATTAATGCCAATATGGATAAATCGGATACTAACACAGGTTCAACAGGGTTTTTTTACTATAGAAGATTTTTAGGACAAAGACTTAAGTTAAATATTTTGGCTAATATAGAAGTAAAATCAGAGATTAGCAGTGCTGATGCTTCTTCATATTTCAAAGGACAGGTAGTAGGACTTGAAATGAACTCGAGTAAATCAGCAAAAAGTGCAACTGATGCTCAAATAAACCTTGCAGCAGGTTCTAAAATAATAGCAGACAGAATAGATACAGGTGCAGGAGCTATAGGTCTGTATATGAATTTTGGAGCAATTGACTTAAAAACAGGAGCTAAAGTAGAAGTAGAAAAAATAGCTTCTGGTGGAAATACAGCAAATGATGGAGCTGTAGGGATTTATGCAGTGAATGGAAGTACAGTATCAAACGCAGGAGATGTAGAAGTAGGGGGGAATCAGTCTATAGGTATTTTAGGAATGGCATATAGAGAAGATTCTTCAAAAAATATAATAATAAATGAGTTTGGTTCAGGTGGTATTTTTGATGAACAAGGGAAGATAACTATTAAGAATACTGGAAATATAACACTTGATGGAATCGGAACAATAGGTATTTATGCACATAATAATAAGGCTTCTGGGTTAAATACTGATGCTGTTGTAACAAATACAGTTAATGGAGTAATAACAGTTGGTTCCTCAGACAGTTTAAGTGCTGCTGTAGGTATTTATGGAAAAAATGCTACTATTTCAAATCTTGGAAAAATATCTGTAGGAGATGGTGGAGTAGCAATTTATGCAACAGAAGGAAGTAGAATAACTGATCTTGGGACTCTTGATTTAGGAGCAGATGGAGTAGGAGTTATGGTTGATGGTGCTTCAACTATATCAGCGAATTCAGTTACTCTTACATCAAATAATACAGGAACTCTTGGAAAAACTGGAATCTTCTATAAAGGAACTCTTGGAACAGAGGATCAGAATGTAGGTGTAAATATAAATGCTTCAGCTCTTGATAAAGGAACAGCTATATATGTAGAAAATATGAATGTAACTTCTTCTGGAACTTTAAATGTAGGTAAAGAGGGAGTCGGTATTTTTGTAAAGGGTAACTCAACTCAAATAGGAACAAATACAGGAACTATTGATCTTACATCTGGAAAAACAGGTGCAGTAGGTATGTATACTAAAACTGCTAATATTGTTAATAATACAGCTGGAATTATTGAAGTAAGAGATTCTTCGCAAATAGGTATGTATGCAGAGGGGACTAATAATAAAGCTACTAATACAGGAACAATTAATCTGAATGTAGATAGTTCTACTGGTATCTATGTAAAATCTGGTGCAACAGCTGAACTTAATGGAAATATAGGATTTACTGGGAAATCAAGTGTAGGAGTTTTTGCAGAAAATGCAACAGTAAACTTTAAAGATAATTTGAACTTTACAAATAATAATGAAAATAAAAATATTTATGTTTATGGTAAAGATGCTGCTGTAGGAATAGATTCTGGAAAAATTGTAACAGTAGATGGAATGGGAACTCCAGCAACAACAGGAAATAAGACTGTAGGAATATATCTTGAAAATACTGGTAATGGAAGTACATTTAATGGAACTACAGGGCAACTTGTTGTTACAAATGAAGCAGTAGGTATCTATTCTAAAGGGAATAATACTTTGAATGTAAACATAACAGCTAATGGAGCAAAGACAACAGGAGTATTTATAGATGGAAATTCTACTATAGCAGGAACAGTAACCGTAAAAGGAACTGCATCTGCAGGAGCGATTGGAGTATATGGAAGTGATGGTGCTGTAACTATAGGCGTTGGAGGACTTACTCTTAAGACAGATGCAGATAAAGGAACTGGAATGTATCTTGTTGATGGAGCCTATGCAGCAGGAGAAAAAATTACTGTGAACAATACAGCTGCTGTGGATAACATAGGAGTATACTACAGTAAGGGAACTGCTTCAGGGATTGTAACAAATGGGGCTGAAATTGAACTTACAGGAAGTAAAAGCATAGGAATATATGCAGCTGATGGAATAAACCTTGTTAATAGTAAAGATGTAATATCAACAGGAGTGGGAACAAACAATAATATAGCTTCTTATGTAGGAGGAAATTCAACACTTACTTCAAATGGAAATATAACTATGGCAGGGGCAGATAATATAGGAATATATACTGGCAAAGGAACTGGAGTAAACAGTGGAATTATTGATATAAGTGGGGGAACAGGAACATCATCAGCAGGAATGGTGGCTAAAACTGATACTGCAGCAGATACAGCTACTGTGGAAAATAAAAATAAAATTACTGTAGGTTCTAATCTTGGAATGTATATAGCAGGAGCTGGAACAAGCTCAGGAAAAAATACAGGAACAATAACTGCAACAACAGGAACTGGGGTATATGTTGATGGTTCAGGGAATAGTTTTAATGGAACTGGAGGAACTATTGCATCAAATACAGTTGGAATTTACCTGAAAAATACAGATGCTAATAAAATCACAACTGGAACTTTAAATATAGGTTCAGGAGGAGTTGGAGTATTTGGTGAAGATGCTAAAATAGATTTTGCAGTAAATGTTACAGGAACAGGAGCAGTAGGAGTTGCAGCTAAAGGAAATTCAATAATTTCAGGAAATATTAAAACAGGACAAGGTTCTGTTGGAGCATTTCTTCTTAATGATACAGTAACATTTAATGGAGCAGTTATAGAAACAGGAGCAAGCATTCCAGAGTCAGGTCCGGGAGCGAATGATGCCAAAACATCAGTAGGAATACTGTTTGATGCAGGAATAACTAGTACATATACTATGAATAATGTAACTGTAAATGCAAAAGATGGAGTAGGAATATATCTTGGTGGAACTGGAATGACTCTTAATCATAATGGAAATATAACTACTGAAGGTGGAATAGGAATATATGTAAAAAATGGAACTACATTGGCAACAGGAACATCAACACTTAACATAAGCAATGGAGGAACTGGAGTATATATAGAGCAGGGAACAGCAAACTTAGGATTAAGTGGAAATTTGACATTTAATTTTGGAACTGGTGGAGGAATAGGAGTATTCAATAATGGAGGAACACTTAACCTTGGAAATAATATAACTATAACAGGTTCAGGTTCTCTTGCTGCAACTTCAAATGGAAACTTAATTTCTTCTGGAAATTTAAGTATAGGAGAGGGAGGAACAGGACTTCTTGGAACATATGACAGTGGAACTGTAACAGCAAAAAGTATAACAAATAACGGAGGAACAATAAATGTTCATACAGGAGGGATAGGTCTTGCAGCTATAAAGGGAACAAGTATTCCAACAGGAACGATTACCATAAATAATAGTGGAATAATTAATGCAGAAGGAATATCAACTGGAGCTACTCCATCTCATTCTATTGGAATTTATACAGATGTAGCTGAAATTGTAAATACAGGAAGTATCAATGTAGGAACAGATGGAATAGGAATTTATAGTGCCAATAGTGGAAAATCAGTGCAAAATGATACTATGATTATGACTGGAACAGGTGGAATAGGAGTATATCTTAAAGATGCTACAACTGGACTTGCTTCAAATAATATAATTTCAACAAGTTCAAGAAATACAGGAGTAGTTCTTGAAGGAGTAACCTCAAATATAAATGCAGGAACTGTTACCTTGGGAGATGAAAGTGTAGGAGTAATGGCTGTATCAGGAACAACTTCTGCAATAGATGGAACTATTAAAGTAGGAGCTTCAAGTTCTGATAAAAGTGCAATAGGAGTAGTAGTAAAAGGTGGTTCTAATGCAGTATTAACGGGAACAGCATCAATCACAGCTGGAACAGGTGGGATAGGAGTATATGCTGAAGGGGCAGGAACAACAGTTGTTGTTTCAAATGCAGGAAATATATCAGTAGGAACAGATGGAATATATATGTATTCTAAGGGAGCCGCTTTGTCTTTTACAGGAGATATTACAGCTGATGCTCAAATAGGAATAGTTGCAGATGGAGGAAGCATAACTGCAAGTGGAAGCTCATCTATAACAGCTAAAAATGGTGGAATAGGAGCATATATAAAAAATGCAGCACCAATATTTGGAGGAACAGTAATTACAGTTCAAAGTGGAATTGCAGAAACGAATTCTAGTCCAGCAAAATATTCTGTAGGAATTTATTATGATGGGGTACCATCAATAGGAGCAATGCCAGTAGTTACACAAACAGGAAATTATATAATAGGCAGAGTATTAAATAATTCAGCTGGAAGTGCAACTGGTGGAATTTCTATAGGAAGTTCGGGAAGCAATCAGGTAGGAGTAATGGTAAAAGGAAACTCTAATTTAGCTGTGACAGGTGGAGTAGCTGTAACAGGAAATAGTAATATTGGTGTATATGGAGAAAGCAGTGCAATAACAGTGACTGGAGATATATCAGCTGCTTCAGTATCTTCATTGACAAATTCATCAATAGGTGTATTTTTAGATAAAGGCTCATCATACACAGGAACTGTAGGAAATATTTCAGCAGGAAGTAACAGCATTGGAATCTATGGAAAAAATATGGTTGGGGGAACAATTACACAAAGTGGAACAACTATGAATGTAGGAACTAATGGAGTAGGTATTTATGGAGAAGGAAATGGAAATATCAACTTATCGATGGGAACAATAACTCTAAGTGATAAAAATTCTATTGGTGTATATGCTAAAGGACTAAATTCAGTAGTAACAGGAAATATGACTATTGGAACAAATACAAGTATAGGAATAGTAAGTGAAGGGAATGGAAATGTAACATATACAGGGAATATAACAATAGCTGATAAAATAAAAACAGGTTCTGTAGGAATATACAAACTTGGAGGAACAGCACCATCAATTATCACTTCATCAGGGAACTGGTCAGTAGGAAACAGTGGTTATGGAATTTATTTAAAGGGTCAGGGAACAACAGTTAATAATAGTGCAGATATGACACTAGGAATGTCAGCAGTAGGAATATTCTCAAGTGGAGTAAATGTAATTAATAATACAGGAAATATAGTTGTAGGAGAAACAGATGTAAAAGGTGATCATAATAAGATAGAAAATCATCTTAACTCAATAGGAATATATGCAACTGCAGGAACTACTGTAAATAACTCTGGAAATATAACTGTAAACTACGATCATTCAGTAGGAATCTATGGAGATGGCTCAGGAACAAAAATTCAAAATACAGGAACTATCAATGTTGATAGAGGAGGAGTAGGAATTCTTGTAAGAGATGGAGCAGTAGCTATAAATGCTGCTGGAGGAAATATCATCTTAGGAAGTACATCAGCTCCAATGCCATGTACAGCAACAACAGTGGGAATGGCAGCATATTCAGGGGCAAAAATAGAGAATGCTGGAACAATAACTGTTAATGAAGGTGTTGGAATGCTTATAGGAGTAGGAGCAACATTTGACAACAGTGGAACTATTTATTTAAAAAATGGAATAGGAATTGAAGGACCAGGAGCTTTAAACAACTATGGGCATATAGTTGTTCTTCCAGGAGGAAATGGAACTCCAGGAGCAAATGTGGGAGTATCTAATGCTGAAATAGGAAGTGTAAAAATAGAATCAGATGGAACAATAACAATTAATGATAAATATGTATCTATTGGAGGAACACTTTCAACAGTAGGAAATATAGTAGTAAATGGGGCATATGTAGATGTAACAACTGGAACACCATTATTTAATGCAAATAGTGTAAGTGGAGAAGTAAGATTACTTCCAAACTTTGCAGCTACAGGAAATGGAATTTCATATGAGATAGAAGGCTTTATAAATACAGCAATGGGAACAATAACAGGAACTAAACTTACTCCTGTAACATCACCTCTATTTATTGCTAAAGTTACAGATAAAGGAAATCTTGTTATTGCAAAAAGACCATATGCAGATTTAGTAATAGGAGAACAATTTGATGCTCTATATAATGGACTAGATAATATCCTTAAGAATAGTGGAGGAAATGGAAAAGATGCTGAAATCCTAAAAGGATTAAATCAGTATTTAGAAGGACTTCCTAAAGATCAGTTTGAAAGAGAAACAGCATTAAAATTAGCTGAAACTAGAGGAGATATCTATGCAACTATTCAAGGAAGAATGCAGGATATTAATCAAGCATTTGCTAATTCTTTCTATGAACTTGAATCATCATATAATCTGACTAAAGACAGCAGTAAATACAGTGTTATCTATACTGATGGAAACTACAAGGACTCTACTTTAGGAATAGATGACTATGACTACAAAGTAATGGGACTTCTATATATGAAAGAAAAAGAGGGAACAGAGTATGGAAGCAAGTATGGATATACAATAGGATTTGCTGGATCTAAATTTGACTTTGATGATGGTGGTTCAAAAGAAGATGTATACTCATTGAGAGTAGGAGCACACAGAGTTAAAAATCTAAGTGATGAGCATAAAGTATCATGGTTATCAAGAATAGAACTAGGATACAACAGACATATTGCTAAGAGAAAACTTAATCTTCAAGAAACATTTGAAAATAAGGGAGAGTATAATACTTACTCTGTAGCACTTGATAACAGATTAACAAAAGTTATCTATACAGATTTATCTAGACAATTAGATGTATATGCTGATTTAGATTTAGAATATGGAAAAGTAGATGATTTTAAAGAACATGCTGGAAGCAAAGGTGGACTTGAAGTACAAATTAAAGATAACGATTACTTAAGCGCACAGGCAGCAGCAGGAGTGAAAGCTCAGCAGAGAATCTATGCAGTAAATGATGTATCTGTAAAAGTAACAGCAGATGTAAAGTATGCATATGAACTTGGAGATAATTATGATGGAAACAAAGCAAGACTAAAAAATGGAGGAGAAGGATATTACAGCCTGATTACTCCAGATGAGAAAGAAGGAAAATTATCAGGAAAAGTAGGGCTGACAGTGGAAAAAGCCAACCACATGGGAGTAACATTTGAAGTAGAGGCAGCAGATGAAAGCAATAGAAAAGACTCATCAGTTAAATATGGTGTAAGATTCAATTATAAATTTTAATTGATGATAAGAAGATTAGAAAAAGGTATGGAATAGAAAGGTCTATATAATAGCAAAAATATAAAAAGAGGAAGGATAATTATTATGAAAGAAACAGAATTTATAAGAGAGTATAGGAAAAAAAGAGAATTAAAAAATTTACAGGTAGCAAAAGAGAAGGTAGAAATTTTTTGGGAAACTTTAGCAGATATTTTAAAAGAAGAGGAAAAACTCATTTTTAAAGGATGGGGAAGTTTTGAAGTAAAAGAGGTAAAAGAAAGAATATTTAATAATCCAAGAACAAAAAAATCAGAAAAAATACCTGCAACAAATAAAATAGTATTTAAACAGGGAAAAATTCTAAAAAGAAAATTTAACGAAAAAGTATAAAAAATCATTGAAGACAGGACAGAAAAAATTATCTGTCCTGTTTATTTTATTGAGATATTATGAGGTTTAAAAAAATAATAAAAATATATTTGGAATATAATTGATTTTAAATAAAATAAAATGTCTAAATAAAGAAATAATAATAAAAAAATAAAACATATTATATAAAAAGTATATAATTGTATATATTTCTTATATTAGACATTAAATAAATTATGATGTAATCTATTAATAGATAATTTATTATTAAAATGTTTTTAATAATTAAGAATAAAGATATAAAAGTTTTATTTTTAGTTATTATTAAAATGTTTTTAATAATATGAAAGTTAGAAATGCTTAACAAATACCTAGGTCTAAGTTTTATTTTATATCGCGATATCATAATTATAATGAAAAGATTGATGCCTTATTGAGATTATTTTAATATGTAAAATAAAATTTTATAACTTAGGAGGTTTTTATGTTGTTCAATCCAGTAATACTATCAGTTTTGACTATGATAATTCTTTGTTTACTCAAATTAAATGTAATTTTTTCTATGCTCATAGCTGCTTTAATAGCAGGAATAACTTCTGGAATGGGAATGTCGGAAACTATGAAGATATTGATAGGAGGTATGGGAGGAAATTCAGAAACAGCATTGAGTTATCTCTTGCTTGGAACATTAGCAGTAGCTATAAATAGTACAGGAGTAGCCAGTATAATATCTAAAAAAATAGCTGGAATAGTAAGTGGAAGAAAACAGTTACTTCTTTTATTAATAGCAGGATTGGCTTGTTTTTCACAAAACCTTATACCAGTTCATATAGCATTTATTCCTATATTGATTCCACCTCTATTAAAACTAATGAATAAGTTAAAGTTGGATAGAAGAGCAATGGCATGTTCTTTAACATTTGGATTAAAAACTCCATATGTAGTATTGCCAGTAGGATTTGGACTGATATTTCATACAATAGTAAAAGATCAGATATCGGCTAATGGATATAGTATAGAACTTGGAGAAGTTTGGAGGTCTACTTGGATATTAGGAGTAGCTATGGTTATTGGATTGCTTGTAGCAATATTTGTTACTTATAGAAAAGATAGAGAATATCAAGATCTACCTCTAAAAGGTATGGAAGAAGTAGATAGTGATAAAATGGAAAAAACACACTGGATAACATTAATTGCAGCATTAACAGCTTTTGGAATACAGTTATATACAGGTTCTCTTCCATTGGGGGCATTGACAGCTCTTGGAATAATGATGGCTTTTAAGGTAGTAAAATGGAGTGAACTAGATGGTGTATTAAATGATGGACTGCTTATAATGGGATTAATAGCATTTATTATGTTGGTCGCAGCAGGATATGGAAGAGTAATTAGAGAAACTGGAGCTATAGAAACTCTTGTAACAGGAGTAGTTGGAATTTGTGATGGAAATAAGGCAATAGCTTCTTTGGCTATGCTTACAGTAGGACTTTTCATAACAATGGGTATAGGGACATCTTTTGGTACAGTGCCAATACTGGCAACTATTTATGTACCTCTTGCTATTGAAATGGGATATTCTCCAGCTGCGATGATAGTTCTTATCACAGCTGCATCTATAATAGGAGATGCAGGATCCCCTGCTTCAGATTCAACATTGGGACCAACCTCGGGATTGAATGCAGATGGTCAGCATGAGCATATAAGAAATACTTGTATAGCAACATTTGTTCACTTTTGTATACCATTATTTATAGCAGGATTTGTAGGAAGTTTAATATTTTAAAAATAGATACAAAATAATTTAGGAGGCGATTTTTAATGAGATTGGTGATAGGAGATAGAAGACTTACATTAGAAGATCTAATTAATATTACAAGAAAAGGTTATAAGATAGAAATCTCAGAAAAAGCATATGAAAGAGTAGCAGCAGCCAGAGAACTTGTAGATAGATATGTAAAAGAAAAAAAAGTATCTTATGGAATTACTACAGGATTTGGAAAATTTTCAGATACAGTTATTTCAGAAGAGGAAACAGGAGTGCTTCAGAAAAACCTTATAATGAGCCATTCATGTGGAGTAGGTAATCCTCTTCCAGTGGATATGGCAAAAGGAATAATGCTTCTTAGAATAGTAAATTTATCTAAAGGACATTCAGGAGTAAGAAAAATAGTTCTTGATACATTGGTAGATATGCTCAATAAAGATGTTACTCCATTTATTCCGGAAAAAGGTTCACTAGGAGCATCAGGAGATTTGGCACCATTATCACATATGGTATTAGTAATGCTTGGTATGGGAAAAGCATATGTAAATGGAGAGCTTTTAGATGGAGCAGAGGCTATGAAAAAAGCAGGAGTTCCTATTCTAGAGGAACTTTCTTCTAAAGAGGGATTAGCACTTATCAATGGAACTCAGGTAATGACTTCAATTGGAGCACATGTAACATATGATGCAATCAATCTTATGAAACATCTGGATATTGCAGGAGCTCTTACAATGGAAGCTTTAAATGGAATAACTTGTGCATTTGATTCTAGAGTTCATGAAGTGAGAGGACATCAAGGACAAATAAAGACAGCAGAGAATTTTAGAAATATTCTTGCAGAAAGTAAATGTACAACTAAGCAGGGAGAAATGAGAACTCAAGATCCATATACACTGAGATGTATTCCACAAATACATGGAGCAAGTAAAGATGCTCTTGAATACGTAAGAGAGAAAGTTGAAATAGAAATGGAAGCAGTAACAGATAATCCGATAATTTTCTGTGATACAGATGATGTTATTTCAGGAGGGAACTTTCATGGACAACCTATGGCACTTCCATTTGATTTTTTAGGAATAGCAATATCAGAAATGGCAAATGTTTCAGAGAGGAGAATTGAAAGACTTGTAAATCCAAGCCTAAATTGTGGACTTCCAGCATTTTTGGTTGAAAATGGTGGTGTGAATTCTGGATTTATGATAGTTCAATATAGTGCAGCTTCTCTTGTATCAGAAAATAAAGTTTTGGCTCACCCAGCTTCAGTGGATTCTATACCATCTTCAGCAAATCAGGAAGATCATGTATCTATGGGAACTATAGCAGCTAGAAAAGCAGGAGAGATATTAAAAAATGCAAGAAAAGTAATAGCTATGGAGATTTTATCAGCCTGCCAAGGAATAGACCTCAAAAAAGTAAATAAAAATCTTGGACTTGGAACTGAAAAAGCATATACAGCAGTAAGAGAAATAGTATCATATTATGATAAAGACAGAGTTATGAATATAGATATCAATGCTGTAGAAACATTAATAGAAAAAAACAGTATAGTAGAAAATGTAGAAAAAGTTATTGGAGAATTAAAAATATAGGGGGATGTAAAATGATAAACAAAGACATATTTAATGCAATGACAATAAAACTGGCAGCTCAAGATATACCAGAAAAAATGCCTGAAATGGATCCTAAAATAAGAAGGGCTCCCAAAAGGGTAGTACATCTGGAAAAAGATGAAATAGAATTAGCACTAAAAAATGCTTTAAGATATATACCAGAAGAATATCATGAAAGACTGGCACCAGAATTTTTAAATGAATTAATGGAGCATGGAAGAATATATGGATATAGATTCAGACCAGAAGGAAGAATTTATGGAAAACCTATTGATGAATACAAAGGGAAATGTGTAGAAGCTAAAGCAATGCAGGTGATGATAGATAATAATCTTGATTTTGAAATAGCTCTTTATCCTTATGAATTAGTTACTTATGGAGAAACAGGACAGGTATGCCAAAACTGGATGCAGTACCTGCTTATAAAAAAATATCTTGAAAATCTTACTCAGGATCAAACATTAGTAGTAGCATCAGGACATCCTACAGGATTATTCAGATCAAATCCATATGCTCCAAGAGCTATAATAACTAATGCACTTATGGTAGGGGCATTTGATGATTATGATAACTGGACAAGAGCAGCAGCTATTGGAGTAGCTAATTATGGGCAAATGACAGCTGGTGGCTGGATGTACATAGGACCTCAGGGAATAGTACATGGAACTTATTCAACAATACTTAATGCAGCAAGACTTTTCTGTGGAGTGGCAAAAGACGGAGATCTTACAGGAAAATTATTTGTTACTTCTGGATTAGGAGGAATGAGTGGAGCACAAGGAAAGGCTACTGTAATTGCTAAAGGAGTAGGAATAATAGCAGAAGTAGATATTTCTAGAATACATACAAGGCTTGAACAAGGCTGGATAGATAAAATAGCTTGGACTCCAGAAGAAGCATTTAAGATGGCAAAAGAGAAACAAGAGGCTAAAGTTCCCTTTGCAATAGCATTTCATGGAAATATAGTAGACCTTCTTGAATATGCTGATAAAAATAATAAACATATAGATCTTCTTTCAGATCAGACATCATGTCATGCTGTATATGATGGTGGATATTGTCCAGTAGGAATAACATTTGAAGAAAGAACAAGATTATTAGCAGAAGATAGAGAAACTTTTAATAAACTTGTAGATGAAACATTAAAAAGACATTATGAAGTTATTAAAAAATTAACAGCTAAGGGAGTATATTTCTTTGATTATGGAAATAGTTTTCTAAAATCTATTTATGACATAGGGATTAAAGAAATATCTAAAAATGGAAGAGATGATAAAGGTGGTTTTGTATTCCCTTCATATGTGGAGGATATATTAGGACCAGAGTTATTTGATTATGGATATGGACCTTTCAGATGGGTGTGTCTGTCTGGTAAAAAAGAAGATTTATTAAAAACTGACCATGCAGCTCTTGAACTTGTTGATCCAGAAAGAAGATACCAAGATAGAGATAACTATATGTGGATAAAAGATGCTGATAAAAATGGACTTGTAGTAGGAACACAAGCAAGAATATTTTATCAAGATGCAATGAGCAGAACAAGAGTAGCTCTAAAATTTAATGAAATGGTAAGAAATGGAGAAATAGGACCAGTTATGTTAGGAAGGGACCATCATGATGTATCGGGAACTGACTCACCTTTTAGAGAAACATCAAATATAAAAGATGGAAGCAATATAATGGCAGATATGGCAACTCAATGTTTTGCAGGAAATGCAGCAAGAGGAATGACTATGATAGCTCTTCATAATGGAGGAGGAGTAGGAATAGGAAAATCCATTAATGGAGGATTTGGAATGGTTCTTGATGGAAGTCACAGGGTTGATGAAATACTTATGCAGGCTATGCCTTGGGACGTAATGGGAGGAGTAGCCAGAAGAGCATGGGCTAGAAATCCACATTCAATAGAAACAGTGATTGAGTATAATAATGATAATAGGGGAACAGACCATATTACGCTTCCATATATTGCTAATGATAATTTGATTAAAAAACTTGTTGATGAAAAATTAAATAAATAAAATCATACAAGGTGGAGGGGTAAATGAAAGCAGATTTAATATTATATAATATTGGAACATTAGTAACTTCTAGAGAATTAGATAAAGCAGATTTTGATAATGGAATGGAAAATATTGAGATATTGAAAAATGCTTACTTAGCTGTAGCTGATGGAAAAATACTTGAGATTGGAATAGGAAATATACCTGAAAACTTAAAATCAGAATGGACAAAACTTGTAGATATAGAAAAAAAAGTGGTTACTCCTGGAATTGTTGATTCTCATACACATCTTGTGCATTATGGCTCTAGAGAAAATGAACTTCCTTTAAAATTAAAGGGAGTTCCATACCTTGAAATTCTTAGAAATGGTGGTGGAATACTTAGTACAGTAAGAGCTACAAGAAAAGCTACTAGATATGAACTATTTGATAAAGCATATGAAGTATTGAATAGAATGCTTTGTTTTGGAGTAACTACAGTAGAATCTAAAAGTGGATATGGACTTGATTTAGAAAACGAAATAAAACAATTGGAAGTGAATAAAAAATTAAATGAAAAACATCCTATTGATATAGTTTCTACATTTATGGGAGCTCATGCTATACCAGAGGAATTCAAAGGGAACTCAAAAGGTTATGTTGAAGAGGTAATAAGAATGCTTCCTATAATAAAAGAAAAAAAGCTTGCAGAATTTTGTGATATCTTTTGTGAAGATGAGGTTTTTTCAGTAGAAGAGAGCAGAAAAATATTAAATGCAGCGAAAAAATATGGTTATATGCTGAAAATACATGCTGATGAAATAGTATCTTTAGGTGGAGGAGAGCTAGCAGGAGAAGTAGGAGCAGTATCTTCAGAACATCTTATGGCAGTAAGTGATGAAGGAATTAAAAGCTTAAAGGAAAATGGAGTAATAGCTGATATTCTTCCAGCTACATCTTTTAATCTTGGAAAATCTTATGCACCTGTGAGAAAAATGATAAATGAAGGAGTAGATATTGCCATATCCACTGATTATAATCCAGGTTCATGCCCTACTGAAAATATACAGTTAGTGATGCAGATATGTTCTTCCCAACTGCGAATGACACCAGTTGAAATATTTAAAGCAGTAACTCTTAATGGAGCAAGGGCTGTGAAAAGGGAAAATAGTATAGGAAGTCTTGAAATTGGGAAAAAAGCAGATTTTGTAATATTTGATACAGATAATCTTAATTATATATTTTACAATTTTGGAATAAACCATGTAAAAGATGTTTATAAAAATGGAAAACAGGTAGTAAAAAATAAACATATTTGTTATAAATAAAAATATAAAAATGAAAGAGGATGGAGAAAAGCAGAATTTAATATCTGTTTTGTATTCCATCCTCTTTATAGTTTAAAGATAAAGATTTGAAAAAAGAGGGAAATCTGTTATATTAAAAGTAAATAAAAAAAACTATACATTAATTATGGAAAGGAAAGGTAAATGAAAATTAATATCTTAAAAAAAGTTTATAGAGTAAACAGAATTTCTTTGATTATTACATTATTTTTTAGTCTATTTATTTTAAGTAATTGTTCATCTCAGGAAGTAAATAAAATAGAAAAATCTCAACAGTGGGGAATCCCTTTGGAAGTAAAAGGACTGGATAATTTATCTGCAAATGAGGATACAATATTAATACATTGTTATCATGGTGCAGATCGAATAGGAATGATGGGTGCTTTATATCGAATGGTATATCAAAATTGGGAAAGAGAAGAAACTTTATCTGAAATGTTAAATGATGGATATCACCCAATGTGGCAAGATATAGTTGCTTTTATAAAAGAGGTAAATGTAGAACAATTAAAAAAAGACAGTCAGATAAATAAATAATTTTTATTATAGAAATTATCTTTTAAAAAATATTGAAGAGAAGATAAAAAATATAATAAATATTTTAAATCTTCTCTTTTTTATTTTATAGAGTTATTTTATATTCTTCATGTTCCTTTGTTATTGAAGCTTCTTTAAAAGTTATCTCATATAAAACAAGTTTATCTTCAAATTGATCTATCATTTCTTTATAATCAGGTATTTTTTCACAGAAATTTCCTTTAAGATCAGATATAGATAAAGAACTTTTTTTAACTAGAGCATTATTTGTACGAACATATTTTATATCTTCCCTTGGAATTGTTGTAAAAGATACTTTATTATTTTGTTCAAATTCTTTTATTTTTACTTCATTCTTAAATGTGCTAAAATAAAGAATGTTTTTATCGGGACAAAAATAAAAACTAATTAATCTCACATTTGGTGTATTATTTACACTTGTAGCTAAGGCAATGTCATTTTGAGTTTCCATTATTTCATAAAATTCTTTAATTAAATTCATTTTACCTCCATAAATTTTTATTATTTCAATAGATCTATTGTTACTTAAGTATAGCATTCAAATTCTGACATCAGTATGTCATAGTTTAAAAATAAAATTCAGGGAGTGATAAAATTTGAAAATAGACAGACTTCTTTCTATTATTATGGTTTTGATTGAACAAAACAAAATAAGTGCTTCTAAATTAGCTGAGATGTTTGAAGTAACACCAAGAACTATTTACAGAGATATAGAAACAATACAGGCAGCAGGAGTACCAATAGTTACTTATACTGGAACTAATGGAGGAATTAGCATTTTAGAAAACTATAAAATTGATAAAAAATTTTTTACTAAAGAGGATATGATTACTATTATGACAGGATTGGGAAGCATTTCCTCATCAGTGACCAATAGTGGACTAAACAAAGTACTCACAAAGCTTCAGAGCCTTATTCCTGAAGACCATACACAGGAAATAAAATTAAAATCTGGACAGGTAGTAATCGATTTAACCACATGGAGTGGAAATAAAAAACTTCAAGCTAATCTTATTAAAATAAAAGAAGCTTTGAATCAAAGAAGATATCTTATATTTAAATATTTAGATGGAAATGGGAAAAGTACAGAAAGAAAAGTAGAACCTTACCAGCTTTTATGGAAGGAAGAAAAATGGTATATAAATAGTTATTGCACTATGAGAAATGATTTTCGCCTTTTTAAATTATCAAGAATTTCATACTTAAAAGTACTTGATGAAACATTTTCTTTAAGAGAATTCGATATGGAAGAATTAAGAATGAACTGGTCAGAAAAAAGAATACTAAATATAAAGCTTCTTGTAGATGTTTCCCTTAAAGAACGAATATTGGAGAGATGTGAGGAGGAGAATATAACATATTGTGGAAAGAATAAAATGATAGTGGAGTTTCCATTTGTAGATGATGATTTTGGTTATGAACTGCTTCTTAGCTTTGGAAATAAATGTGAGTGTTTAGAACCAGTAGAAATAAGAGAGAAATTAATAGAGAAAATAAGAAATATGTTGCATATATATAACTAAAAAAGAGGTCATTGTATTTCCAATAGCTTAAACTAAAAATACTGAAAAGAAAAAGGAGTTGTTCAAATAAATGATTAAAAATCATCAATTTGCAACAACTCCTTTTCTCTTAAAAAATCAGAAGAAAATCTTTTGCCCAATGAAAGACCAAAGGAAAATGTATACAAGAATAGCCATTGATACACACCAACCAGATATAAGCATAGCTTTAATATTTTTTGAACGTGCTATTCCCATTTGTCCAACCATATTAGCTGTAGGATAGACATTTGTAGTTATTCTTGAAGCAGCAATCAAGGCTATAGCCCACATTTCCATAGGCAGACCTATTTTATTAACAAGATCTATAAATAAATCATTTGTAATTTTAAGCTGAGCAACAACAGCACCATCTACTCCAAATCCTCCTACCAAGCTTCCCATCATCATAACAGTTAAAGAATTAGGATTAGGGAAAATACTTAATAGGAATTTAGAAAGAGCTTCAAATCCACCACTTACAACTATTAAATTAATAAAAGGTTCGAGAAGTATAAACAGCAGATACATTTCTGTCATTTTTCCCATACCTTGTGCCATTTCTCCTATTATTGCATCTAATTTCATTTTTGAAGATACACCTAAAATAAGTGCAAGAAGAATAATAAATAATATAACATAGTTGGTTCCTTGTTTAGTGATTATTCCATATATTATAAATAAAATAAAGCTTATAAGGAAAATAATAGTTGTTCTTTTTTGAGCAGCAGTAGGGGTAAATTCTTCTATTATCTCTATATTTTCATATTTTTCTCCTTTAGCTTTTGTACTTTTTTGTATTCTTTGTGCAACAAAATATGTAATAATAATCCAGATTATTCCATAGGGAATGGCAGCCCATACCATCATTTTTCCATATGATAATCCTGTAATAGCCATAAGTCCTATAACAGGAGGAGTAAAAGGCCCCCATATCAAACCAGTTTCTCCCATTGCTTGAAAGATAACTCCTACAGTACTTGGAGTGATTCCAACAGCAGCAACAATTGGTATTATAATAGGAGCAATTATAGCATTTCCTCCAGCCAATGTACCCAATAAAGCAACTATAACAAGAGAACAAATCATTGTAACTACAATTCCTTTTTTTTCACTATTTACACCTATTTTATTGACTATCCAGTAAACAATAGTTTTAGCAACTCCACTTTTTGTCATCACATAACCAAGTCCACTTCCCAGCATAATTATAAGACCAATTATTCCTAGAAAAGAACCAGTAGCTTTAGCAATCATGGTAGAAATACTTGAGATAGACTGCCCAGTAAGTATGCAACCAGCAGTTAATCCAACAGCTACAGCAGTAGTAGCTTTGTATCCTTTAAAAACAAGGATTAGATAAAGAATAAGAGGTATTAATCCCAAAAGTGATGGTGAATGAATAAGTGACCAGCTTCCCATAAAATCCCCTCCAAGTTAAATTATTTTTCCATTAGTTATTTGAGTATAAATTCCATTTTCTATAGCTATTTTTCCATTTACTATTACATAATCTATTCCAGAAGGCTTTTTAAAAGGAGTATTAAAAGTAGAGTTATCTTTTACTTTTTCAAAATCCAGTATAGTTATGTCAGCAAAAGCTCCCTCTTTAATAATTCCTCTATTTTCTACATTAAAAACCTTAGCTGGAAGTGAAGTTATTTTTTTAAGAGCTTCTTCAATAGAAAGAAATTTTTTTTCTCTTACTATTTCTAAAAATTTAGGGAAAGTACCAAAATTTCTTGGGTGAGGAAAACCAAATCCTTCTGGAGATTCTACAGGATAGGAATATCCATCACTGGCTATTATTCCATATTTTTGTTTCATTATATTTTCTACATCATTTTCACTCATTGAGAAATAAATAGCACTTATTTTTCCAGTAGATTCTTTTATAAGTTTAATAACACACTGTTCTGGAGAAAGATTCCACATTTTGCTTATATCTAAAAGATTTTTTCCTTCAGCTTCTTTAAATTTTTCTATAACAGACGCAACAATAACTCGATCAGCTCCACCTCTTTTTTCTATTTTATCACTAATTTGAGTAAGAAGGGATTTATCATTGATATCTAGTTTTTCTATCATAGCTTTTAATCCAACAGCAAATAAATTTGAAGGAATAAGTACAAAGAGGCTTGTAGCAGAAGCAGTGTAAGGATATTGATCAAAAGAAATCTGAACACCGTTATTTCTTGCTTCATTTACCATTTCTATCAGCTTGCTGGAAGTGTTCCATAGAGGTTTGTACATTATTTTAAAATGAGATATTTCAACTTTTGCACCACTTTCTTTAGCTATAAAAATCATTTTTTCAACTGATTCCTGAACCTTTTCACCTTCATTTCTCATATGAAAAACTGCTACTTTGTTATATTTTTTTATGACTTTCAACATTTCAATTATTTCTTTAGAATAAGTAAAAGAACCAGGAGGGTAAATAAGTCCAAAAGAGATTCCATATGCTCCAGCTTTTAATTCTTCTTCAAGAAGAAATTGCATTTTTTCTATTTCTTCCTGTGTAGCCTCTCTGTCATCAAATCCCATAACAGCTATTCTAATAGTACCCCCACCAATAAGATAGCCTTGATTTATGTTAAAGGGATATGATTCCATTAATTTTTTTAATTTACCAAGAGAATTGATATTTTCAAAATCAAAATTTTTATCTGATACAGAAAGATTATCACTCATATATTTTTTTGTAAGCTCTACAGTTTTCTTTGATGAAGGGACAGGTCCAATACCACAGTTGCCATTTATTTCTGTAGTAACCCCTTGATAAAGCTTACTATTATAATTTGCTCCTAACAAAGGAATAAGATCAGAGTGACCATGAACATCAATAAAACCAGGAGATACATATTTATTAGAAGCATCAATAATTTTTTTACCTTCAATAGGCAATTCCGTTATAGTCATAATTTTGTCATTAGTAATACCAATGTTTAATTTTTTACTAACTTCATCATTACCATTAAAAACTTTTCCATTTAAAATAACTAAATCGTACATACTACATTCCCCCTTATTATAAAAATAAAAAAATCCAAAATTCAACCAGTAACATCTACAGGTGGAATTTTGGACCTCATTTGTGTGAGCAAATAAGTGTATAAAAATTCTCATTATATCTTTTCATATTTTTTTAGAGCATCTTTATAAGCTGTAATGAGAGCTTTTTGAGATCTTCCAAAATATTTTTTTTCAAATTCATTAATAATTATATCTTGATCTTTAATAAAATTCTTTCCTATGAATAAAGATTTTATGAATCTGTTGCTCAGCTCCAAAATCATTGTAGCCTCAACATCAATTATTTCATTGGTGTTTTTATCAATTAAGAATCCAATAAATAACATATTGTAATTTTTAGTTATAGCATTATCAAAGTTTGTTTTAGAAACACCTAAAATATAGATACAATTATTATTTATCATGAATAATTCAACTCCAATAATTATATTTTCAATCAATTATCTCTTGAAAAATTATAAAAACATTATATAGCATTTTCTAATTTAAGTATATAACATTTTCTTTTTTTGTCAATAAATTAAAATATAAAATAATAAAAAAATGGAGGAAATCCAACTGTTGAACCTCTCCCCATTTTCATGTATTAC